>Ga0256407_10000038_pt1 | contig 307784 bp, 235 predicted proteins | sample RumenRJG_04DNA_FD_193489 | JGI IMG/M metagenome (GOLD analysis project Ga0256407, IMG submission 193489) | Bovine rumen microbial communities from Lethbridge, Alberta, Canada - RJG_04 | ecosystem: Host-associated > Mammals > Digestive system > Stomach > Rumen | place: Canada: Alberta... | reverse complement strand
TTGAAATGTTCCCGGAGAAAAGGAAAGACGGAAGCTGGATAAAGAAGATCGTATTCAATTTCCCTGTGCCTGTTGATGGCGAGGAAGTGAAAGAACTTCCCTTGGAAACTGAAACAACTGTCGAGACAGTTGTTTTATTGGAGAAAATATAAATGGTTAATTATGGATTAAAAGATAAAGTAGCAATAATCACCGGAGCAAATAACCCGCAGGGAATAGGAGCAACAACAGCACTTGCTTTTGCAAGAGAAGGTGCAAAGGTTGTTTTGGTATATAAGAAAATATTCAGACAATTTGATAATAATAAGATCGACAAAAACGGTACAGACAGATATTTCAAAGCTAATGCGGAAAACGCGGATATTGTAGAAAATAAACTCAAAGAAATAAATGCCGATTATATTGTTTTGGAAAAAGATATTTCCAATGAAAACGATATAAAAGAAATTTTTTCCATCGTTATGAAAAAATACGGAAAAGTTGATATTTTGGTTAATAATGCGGCAGACGGTGATATGGACGGTTTTGACACAATAGAAAAAATTACACAAAAAGTTATTGACGATACATTTGCGGTTAATGTTCGCGGAAGTATTTTAATGACAAGAGAATTTGTTAATACTCGTAACGATTATGGAAGAATTATAAATATTTCTACAGACTCATCACAAATTTTCGCAGGCCAAATTACTTATGGAGCAAGTAAAGCAACTTTGGAAGCTCTTACCCGCAGTATTGCACTTGAAGTGGCAAAGTACGGAATTACCGTAAATTGTGTTGCTCCGGGACCGACTCAAACAGGATGGATTGATGATGAGTTGGAAAAAACCGTTACTCCGATAATTCCAATGAGGAAACTGATTCAACCGGAAGATATTGCCGAAACAATTTTGTTTTTATCAAGTAAACAGGCAAGAATGATAACGGGGCAAGTAATAAAAGTTTCCGGCGGCCATGCACTTTAAACATTATATATAGGAGCAACAAATGAAAAATCTTATTGCATATTGCGGGTTGGATTGCGAAAAATGCGAGGCAAGGTTAGCAACAATAAATAACGATAATGGGTTAAGGAAAAAAGTTGCAACTGAATGGAGCAGACTAAACAATATTACTATTACTCCGGAAATGATAAATTGTGAAGGTTGCAGAATAGACGGAAAGAAAACGGTATTTTGCGATAAACTTTGCCAAATAAGACAATGTGCCATGAACAAAAAATATGAAACTTGCGGTGATTGTAACGAAATGAAAACATGTAAAAAAGTTGCAATGGTTATCGGAAACAATTCTGATGCACTTAAAAATTTAGAAAAATAGTTATTGGAAAATATAATGATAGAAACAGAAAATTTAAAAATCTATGCAGCTTCACAAAACGAAATGGAAAAATTCATTGAGTTACAAACCAATGAAGTTTTAAAAGCTGCTTATACCGAAATGTTGAACGGATGTATTGAAAATCCTGAACAGTGGGAATGGTATGCAATTTGGATGATAGAACTTAAGGACGGAACTCATATAGGCGAAATGTGTTTTAAAGGTCTTGATTCAAATGGTGTTGTAGAAATAGGATATGGCATTATGGAACAATATCAGGAACACGGCTATGCAACCGAAGCGGTTAAAGCAATTTCTGCTTGGGCATTTCAAGAACCTAAAGTTACTGTCATAGAAGCAGAAATAGATAGTAAAAATATAGCTTCAAAAAAAGTTCTCGAAAAGTGCGGATTTGTTTTTACCGGAAAAAACGGGAAAGAAGGACCTCGTTACAAATTAACAAGATAACAGGGTGATTGGGGAATAAAGTGGCTTCAAGTAAACAATATTTAGAATTTATTTTAGAACAACTTTCCAATTTAAAAGGCATATCATATCGTGCAATGATGGGCGAATACATTATTTATTATAAAGGAAAAATTGCAGGCGGAATTTATGACGACAGGTTTCTTGTAAAACCTACAAGGTCTGCGATATCAATGATGCCGAATGCAACTATGGAATTACCTTATAAAGGTGCAAAAGAAATGTTGCTTGTTGATGAAGTTGATAATAAAGAGTTTCTTACAAAATTATTTAATGCAATGTATAATGAATTACCTGCACCAAAGAGGAAAAAATGAACAACATAATAATTCGTTTAGAAAAAAAAGAAGAATATAGAGAAGTAGAAAATCTTGTCAGAGAAAGTTTTTGGAATGTGTATCGTCCGGGCTGTTTGGAACATTATGTTCTTAATCAGTTAAGAAATGATAAAGATTTTGTTAAAGAACTTGATTTCGTTATGGAAAAAGACGGCAAGATAATAGGACAAAATATGTTTATGAAAGCTGTTATTAAAGCGGATAACGGAAAAGATATTCCCATTATGGCTATGGGACCTATTTGTATTGCTAACGAACTAAAAAGACAAGGTTATGGAAAGAAGTTGCTTGATTATTCCATAGATAAAGCAAAAGAACTTGGTTGCGGTGCACTTTGTTTTGAAGGTAATATAGATTTTTACGGTAAAAGCGGATTTACTTTTGCAAGTAAATTTGGAATCAGGTATCACGATTTGCCCGAAGGTGCGGATGCTTCTTTCTTTTTATGTAAAGAGTTAATGCCGTGTTATCTTGCCGGTGTTACAGGTGAATATACACCGCCGAAAGGATATTTTGTTAATGAAAAAGAAGTTGAAGAATTCGATAAACAGTTTCCGCCTAAACAAAAATTAAAACTTCCGGGACAGATTTTTTAGGAATTATATATGAAAACACAAGAAGAAAGATTAAATTATTTAATAGAAAAGTTTAAGGAAGAATCTTTGGAATACAGAAATTTAGAAATACCTGCAGATGTTGAAGATAAAAAAGTGTTATTAAGGTCTTTAATGAATGTAAGACCACCTAAAGAAACTTCCGGTGAAATATTAAAAGTTCAAGACGAATATCTTACCGAACGAAGCAAAGAAAAAGGTATAGTAAATTTAAAAGATATTAAAACGATAAAAGAAACTATTAACAGTAACCATCCATACTCACAAAAAATTTCAGTTTGGCAGGGAGATATAACAAAATTATCTTGTGATGCAATAGTAAATGCAGCAAATTCACAGATGCTCGGTTGTTTTGTTCCTATGCATACTTGTATAGATAACAGTATTCATACTTTTGCAGGCGTTCAATTAAGATATGAATGTAACAAGATAATGAACGAATTCAGAAAAAAATACGGTGATAATTACGAACAACCTACATCTGTTCCGATAATTACCGACGGATACAACCTTCCCGCGAAAAAAGTTATACATGTTGCAGGACCTATCGTTACAGGAACACTGACAAAATCTCTTGAACAAGATTTAAAAAAGTGTTATAAAAATATTTTAGACACATGCTTAGAAAATAATTTAAAGTCTGTGGCTTTTTGTTGCATATCTACCGGAGTATTTCGTTTCCCTAACGAAAGAGCTGCAGAAATTGCCGTTGAAACCATTACAAATTGGCTAAAACAAAATGAAAGTAAAATAGACAGAATAGTATTTAATGTCTTTAAACAAGAGGATAAATTTTGTTATGAGCACTTCTTACAACAATAAAACAAACAATGGTTATCTATATTCAATACAGAAGGGAATAGAATCGGATTTCTTCGGACAAGTATCTTCTTTGGGAAAAGATTTATCAAGAAAAGAAAAAATAAAATTTTTAAAAGAAGAACTTTCTTCGGCAGATGCAATTTTGATAGGTGCGGGAGCAGGTCTTTCAACTTCTGCAGGGTTCACTTATACAGGGGAACGATTTACAAAATATTTTTTTGATTTTGCGCAAAAGTATGGAATTAAAGATATATATTCCGGAGGATTTCACCACTTTAAAGACAAAGAAACTTTTTGGGCTTGGTGGGCAAGACATATTTATTACAACAGATATATTGATCCCCCCAAACCTGTACATAAAGAACTTCTTGAATTGGTGAAGGATAAAAACTATTTTGTTATTACGACAAATGTTGACCACTTATTTCAAAAGGCCGGTTTTGATAAAACAAAACTTTTTTATACTCAAGGTGATTACGGTTTGTTCCAAAGTATTAATCCGGAAAACAAAAAAACTTATGATAACGAAAAGATAGTTATGGAGATGATGGCTGCACAAGGTTTTGTTAAAGATGATAACGGAGTGTATCAAGTTCCGCAAGATAAAAATATTTCAATGCGAATACCTTCGGAGCTTATACCGAAATGTCCGGATGATAACAGTGATGTTGTTATGAATCTTCGTATGGACGACACTTTTGTTGAAGATGAAGGGTGGCGTAAAGCATCAAGAAATTATTATAACTTCCTTATGAAAAATCAAAACAGTCATATTTTGTATTTGGAACTTGGTGTCGGAATGTTTACACCGGTTATAATAAAAATGCCTTTTTGGCAAATGACATACGAAAACGAAAACGCAAGATATGTTTATATAAATGTAAAAGATTTATTCTCTCCCGAAGCAATAAAAGACAGAACCGTTTATATTAATGGAGATATAGGGGAAGTTTTGAAAGAACTGTAACCACTTTTGGAGGTATTATGAACGAAATTATTAAAGCAATGATGGAAAGAAGAAGTATAAGAAAATTTAAATCCGACATGGTTTCAAAAAAAGATATAGATGAAATAATAGAAGCGGGCCTTTATGCCGCTAACGGCATGGGCAGACAAGCCGTTATTACGGTTGCCGTTACAAATAAAGAATTAAGAGATAAAATTGCGGAAGATAATCGTAAAATCGGCGGTTGGGACAAAGGTTTTGACCCATTTTACGGAGCACCTGTAATATTAATAGTTCTTGCCGAAAAAGATTGGAGAAACAAAGTTTATGACGGTAGTCTTGTTATAGGCAATATGATGCTCGCAGCCCATTCGTTAGGCTTGGGAAGTATTTGGATACACAGAGCAAAAGAAGAGTTTGAAACGGAAGAATATAAAAAATTGTTAAAAGATATCGGTGTTCAAGGTGAATGGGAAGGTATCGGTCATTGTGCAATAGGTTACATAGATGGGGACATACCTAAACCGGCACCGAGAAAAGAAAACAGAGTTTATTTTATAGGTTAAATTTAGTATTGTTGATTACCACAAGAATTTTAAAGGATCTAAACTTACACCGTTTTTCTTAACTGTAAAATGTAAATGAGGTCCGGTAGATCTTCCGGTAGAACCGCTTTTAGCTATAATTTGGCCTGCTCTAACCTTTTGACCTACCCTGACAAGAATTTTAGATAAGTGTCCATAGTGGGTTATATATCCGTTTTGGTGATCTATAAAAACTGCCGTTCCGTAATGGCCTACATCCGTACTTGCAACTGTAACGATACCATCTGCTGCGGCACCAACAAGAGTTCCCGTTTTAACCGCAATATCTATTCCGCCGTGTTTACTTACTTTACCGGTTACCGGATGTCTTCTTGTTCCGAATGTACTTGAAAGTCTGCCGGCAAGAGGAGATCTGAACAAATCTCTTAATGCATACTTTTCCTGCATAGATTCGTTTAATAAATCAACCGCAGGTTTTTTCCCGGGGATAAAAACATAAAATTCCTTCGATAAATCTTTAACGCCGATATTTGTTTCTTTTAAAATTGTTTCATCTATATCGTATTTCTCCGCTATAGATTTCCACGTATCTGTTTCGCTTACGGGATGAAGGCTACCGCCTCTTGAAGGCATTAACAATTTCTCGTTAATACTAACATTATATGTTTTCATTTGAGGATTGCAACCGATTACTGTATGGACGGAATATCCGTGCTGTTTTGCTATTCCCCAAAGATTTTCTCTTCTTTTTACTTTATGAATGAAAAACTTTACACCTTTTGTTCTTGTAAGCATATATTTCATTCTTGCTTGAACATCACCAAGAAGTTCTTGTTTTGTATATTGCGGTAAGTTCACTACCATTGCAGATTGCAAATTTGCCTGAGCAATTGCGTGAACTTTTGCATTTGCAACAAAATAAACAACAAATAAACAAACAAAAAAAATTGACCATCTTATAATAATGTTTTTCATTGGATTATCTCTCTATGGCAAGCTTTCCTTTAACTTTTTTACCGTCAGGCGTTTGTATATAATAAAAATATACACCGGAGGCTAAATTGTTACCAGCATTATTTTTTGCATTCCATAAAAACTCATCGGAATCTTCGACCGTTTTTTCGAAAACTTTTTCACCTGCAACATTGAATATTTTTATATTTGTACCATCCGTAACATTTGAAAAATATATTCCATCGCCACCGAATCTTCCCATGCTGTTAGGTTTATAAGGAACAGGATAGACAACTATTCTTTCCGTTGGGGTTCCTGTTGATAATTTTTGTGTCAAAGCAAAAGATTTTCCCTTAACGGCTAAATATCCTAAATCAACTCCGTTTGAATAAAAATGAACATATTTTTTCTTGTTATCCGGATTATATGCACAGTAGGTTGCAACTCCATCTTTTTCTAAAACCATATAACTTGATATATCGGCGGTATATTGTCCGAACACAGGAGTTCCGTAATTATCAAAGAAATGTATAAAGTGATATGTGAAACTCATGGAACTACCTTCTTCAACAGTAATATTCTTATATCGATCAAATATAGATAAGGCCGTGGTTGGATCACGTAAAGCAACTAATCTTGCCCAAATGTCATACCAACAAGATTGATCTGAATGTTGTTCGTTAAAACATTCAGAATAAAATCTGTATAAGTAATCTTGATCATAGGCAAGATATGTCATTGAAGGAGTCATAGGTAAAACTTGTATTCCTTTTAATTTCTGAGGCCTTTTATAAGGTAAAATATGTCCTTCATCATCATAATCGTCAAAATGCAAATTATATATAACTTGACCTCCCCATACAATACCTACGGATTTATGATTGTATGGAGCTTTTAATATAGTGCCTTCCGTGTCAAAATAATAATACTTTATTGCTTCATACTCGCTTGAATATAAATATATTCCTAACTTCTTATATTCCTCGTTGTTTGTTGCAAGTCCCCACAAATATATTGCAGACCATGCGTTCATTGCTTCGGATGAAGATTCTTGATCTATCCCTCTGTTGTCCATGCCCCCCATACCGTTTGCCCAACTGTGTGACTCATAAAAATCAAAACATCTCATAAAAGGAAAATCGGAATCGTTTCTTTTCGTGTTAGCAATATCTTTTATCAAAAGTTCTACCATGCCGCCGTAATCTTGTGCAAAAGTATCGTCATACATTGCAAGAATTGCGGCAGTATAAATGAAATATCCGTAATGAAAATTGTGATCGTTATATTGTTCCGAACCGTAAGAGTTGTTTATACCTATCAAGCCTCCCCATGTGTCATCATAAGCAAAATATTTTTCGGTTTGATTACTATATTTAAACCATGTCGACAATAAATTTTTTAATTTTGTGATTATACTTTTTCTAATTGTGTCATCATTTAGATTGTCTGCTATAGGTAACATGTTTGCAAGTTTTGCCAATACTTTTCCGCCATGATAAGTGTTTGTCGGAACACTGCTTACGGGAGTTTCACTGTTATCAATTTTCAAATAGTTAGATAATGTTGTTCTTATATCTTGAACATCATAATTGAAAAAAGGAACAATTCCGTTAAAAGGTGTTTTTGTAGAAAAAGAGTTGCCTGTTGTTAATTTTAAAGCTCCTCTTAAAGTATCAAATGTTTTACCAGCTATAAATTCTGTTGACGAGTATAAATTATTATATTGATGCGGATACAAACAAAACAATGTCCCTTCTTGTTGGTCGACAACATCTGTCCTTTTTTTTGCGGTTGTTATATTAAATGTTGTTTTTGAAGAATAATCGGATGAAGAAACTTCCCAATTTACTTTTGTATCGGTAACAAAATTGTAAGCATATTTATAATAAAACTCCAAGTCTGTAACTGCTTCATTAATATTTGTTGCCGGTAAAAGACCTATCGAAAAATATCTCTTATCACTTGGTAGAACCATAAATATTCTGTTAAAGTTGTCTCCCCAAGAACATTGTTTAAATGTAGTTCCAGAAGGAACAAAAATTCCGTAAAACACACTTCTGTTATCAGGGAATCTTGTTTCCAAAATTATTCTGTCACTGCCGCCGGTGTCTATATCTAAAGCATATTCTATTGGAGTAGTACTATTAGGTTTATATAAATATATCTTTCCGTTTTGCTCCCATTCGTAAGGAAATTCTATAGCGGGATATCCGCTACTATCACATTCAAAATAAGAAAAAACCATTCCTTGCCCAAAAGTTGCTTTTAACCAATAATTGGATTCTTCCCATTTAGCTGTTGCGGCAAAATCGGAATATTTATCGAGTTTTGTCGAACTGAAATTCACATAACTATTATTGGCAATTGAACTGTATTCTGAAATTTTTATGTTATTCGGATAGGTGTAGTTATAAGTATCTGCTCCATATCCGTAAGAAATAACATCTGCCGAATATTTAACTTTAGGATACGATATTACTAATCCTTTACTATGGTTAGCGTCCGGAACACATTCAAAATTTTGGGGATAAGTAAACATTTTCAAAGAATATTTGTTACCTAGGTAGTCATATTGGTTATACAAAATTGAAGTAAACCACTTATTAGTAGGTAACGGTGTTGTTATATTGGGTGTCTTATGAATTGGTGTCGGTGGATTTACTCCCGGAGGTAACCCGTTTCTTATAGATGCTTCTCCACCGGGATTTGGTACGGCAAAACAAATTGAAGAAAAAAGTATCAAAGCCGTAAACAATACAAATGTTTTTTTCATCATACTCCTATATTTTTTCTTTACTATATTCTTTTTTGTAACAACAATTTATATTCGTTAGAAGCTGTTGCAAATTTCAAGTTTAGATGATGCCTTTTAGCATAAGCGTTAAATTTGTGCATATCTAAGAAATGATCAATTATAAAATAAATACCGGTAATTCCAACCAATATTCCGGCAACACCTTCTGCATCACTTTTATGCTTTGTTTGATATATAGGCTTGTATTGCAGATTTTTGTCTAATTTTACTCGAATATCCATGAGTATCAAAGCATTCTTTCCCAAATTAAGGCCTTTAGACCCTGTTTTATCCTGTTGTGGTTCTTCTTCGCCTTCTTCGTTATCATCGTTATCATCACTTGGCGTACTTGGCGTGTCCAAATCTTTAGTGTAAGGCGATCTCTGTTCTCCTCTGGGAGGAGAGGTTATTACAGTGGTATATCCCCAAATATCTTGCCAAGTTATATAGTCACCTTTTTTTAATGTTATATAATTACCTTCTCCACCGTAAATTTTAGTTTCAACAGGTTCTTCTTCAGAGCCCTCACTCTCATTGGTTTGTGCTATATGGTAACCTTGATTTTCTACATATACGCGCTCATGAGTTTTCTCATCAATATAATAACCTTCATATGTTACATGTTCTCCGTTTTGCCCCATATAAGTTCCATCTTGATACCTGTATCTAACCTCAATTGTTAAGTTCTCCAAATCAACGTTACCATTATTGTATAATATGTTAGGTTCTATTTGTTTATACAGAGTGTCCTCTATTTCATACCATCTATACTTGCCGGTTTGGCCATAGACATTATCAAGAGAAATTCCTGATCTCATTTCATAAACAGGTGATTCATGTTCTGAACGAGGTCTTTGTACATATTCCGAATGTAACACAGTAGTATAATCTACACTTGGTCTGGAAGTATCAACTTTTTCAAGTGAAAAGCCGTCATATGCAAGGAATCCGCCAAGCAAGGTAAGAACTATTCCGTAATATAATTTCTTATAGGATTTTTTTTCTATTTCTTCATCTGCATAAGGATCAAAAGCAAAAGAAACATTTACAAACAAACATAACGTTAATAAAACTGATAAGACTTTTTTCAATTTTATTCTCCGAAATCTTTTTTTATTTTGTCTAAAGTTTCAAATAAAATATCTATATCTACGGGTTTTTGTAAATATCCCTTTGCTCCGGCCATCTTAGCGTTTTCTCTTGTAAAAACAGTGTCAGATCCCGTAATATAGTAAACCGATACATCCGATTTTAATTCCTTTAAATATCTATGGATATGGTCACCATCCAAATCCGGCAACATAACATCCAAAAAAACAACTTCCGGGTTTTCTTTTTTAAATAAATCAATACATTCTTCACCGTTGGAAGCAACAACAACATCAAACCCTTTTCTTTTTATAATTCTTGCCATTGCATCTCTGGCAAAAATCTCATCATCACAAACTAAAATTTTAATCATTTTCTCAACCAACCTAAAAACATTGTAAATATATGTTAATTATACAATATACTTACTTTTTTTTAAAGACTTTTTTATTATGAATAATATTGTAAATATAGTATAATTTTTAATATATTTTTAGGGGAATTTTATGACAAAAACATCTTTATTATTAACAAACAGCAAAAATATTTTTTACATCACAAAAGCAACTTTTGAAGGTTTTTGGTTGCTTGTTCACAACAACAAATTTATAGTGATAACTTCCCAAATGATTTTCGGTCAAGTAAAACAACATTTTAAAAACAAAGCAAAAGTTTTTGTTATAAAAACTTCTTTTAGTGATGAACTTGTGGAAATATGTAAAAAATATAAAATTAAAAATTTAAGTATAGATACAACAAATATTGATTATAATCTATTTTCATTATTGAACAATAAGTTGAAAGAAAATAAAATATCCGTTATTACAAACAATGGCTCTATTCTTGAAAAAAGAAAAATAAAAAGTAAAGAAGAAATTAAAAATATTCAAAAAGCATGCATTATTGTTTCCGAAGTATTTGAAACAGTGAAGAAAAAAATTATTCCCGGAATGACAGAACTTGATATTCATTTTAAAATTGAAGAAGAGTTTGCCAAAAGACATGTAGTTCAAAGTTTTAAAACAATAGTAGCTTCCGGACCGAACTCGGCAAACCCTCACCATATAAGCGGTAACAGGAAAATACAAAAAAACGATGTGGTTTTGATAGACATGGGGTGTATTTATAACGGATACTGTTCCGATTTAACAAGAACATTTTTTATAGGAAAAGAAAACAAAGAGCAAAGAAAAATATGGAATATCGTAAAGCTTGCTCATGATAAAGCTTTAGAAAATGTAAAACAAAATATGAAAGCAAGTGACATAGATTTGTTTGCAAGAGAAGAAATAAAAAAAGAAGGATATGATAAAAATTTTATACATACAACAGGGCACGGTGTCGGATTGGACATTCATGAAGCACCGACAGTAGGTCAAAAATCCAAAGATATTTTAAAAGATGCTATGGTAATAACCATAGAACCGGGAATATATTTAGATAAGAAATTCGGTGTAAGAATTGAAGATACTGTTCTTGTTACAAAAAAAGGTTACAAAGTTTTAACAACAGCCAAATATTAGGCGATTTTTTATTTGACAACATATCTGCTTTTTAGATAAAATTATTAGACATGTTCTAAATGAGTTTTAGATTAATTTTAATAGAAGTAATAGGAGAAAAAAATGATTTCCACAGCAGATTTCAGAAACGGAATGGTAATTTTAGTAGATAATGAGCCTTACCAAATAACATGGTTCCAAAACCATAAACCGGGCAAAGGCGGTGCCGTTATGAGAGTTAAATTAAGACATGTAAAAAAAGGCGGTACTATTGATAGAACATTTAAGTCCGGTGAAAAGTTTGAAGAATTGTCAGTAACAAGACACAAAAAACAATTCTTATATGCCGATGGTGACAAATACAATTTCATGGATATGAACACATACGAACAAATTGAAGTTCCGGTAGAAAAGTTAGACGGAAAAGAAAAATATTTGAAAGAAAATCAGGAAATCGATGCAATATATTTGGAAGAAGAATTAATCGGTATAGATATGCCGTTAATAGTTGAAATGACTATAATTGAAGCAGAACCGGGAATAAAAGGTGATTCAGTAACAAACTTAACAAAGTTTGCAAAAATTGAAACCGGTGCTGAAATAAAAGTTCCTTTATTCATTAAAGAAGGTGACAGAATAAAAGTTGATACAAGAACCGGAGAATATGTAGAAAGAATTTCACAATAATTGTATATTGAGGTATTATGAATACTAACGAAATTAAAAAATTTTTAGAATCCATAAGAGAAACGGATATCGAAGAAATGGAATATGAATCCGGTGAAACTTCTATATATATAAAAAAGAGTGAAGTTACACCGAAAATAGAAATTCCTAAAAAAGTTGTAGCTGAAAAAAGTAACACTATTGTTCCGATAAAATCGAAAATGGTGGGTACTTTTTATAATGCTCCGGCTCACGATAAACCTCCTTACATTATGGAAGGAAATCATATTGAAGTCGGTCAAAAAATCGGTGCTATTGAAGCAATGAAAATAATAAAAGATGTTATGTCTACGGCTAAAGGTAAAGTTATAAAAACATGTGTGGTAAACGGTCAATCCGTTGAATACGGACAAGAATTATTTTTGGTAGATACTGCTGCCGAATAATAGTAACCTGGAGAATAATAAAATGTTTAAAAAAATATTAATTGCTAACAGAGGCGAAATAGCTTGCAGAGTAATAAGAGCTGCTAAAGAACTCGGTATAAAAACCGTTGCCATACATTCCGAAGCAGATAAAGAGTCAATGCATGTAACAATGGCTGATGAGTCGGTTTGTGTAGGTCCGGCTTCAGCAAGCGAAAGTTATTTAAATATTCCAAGCATAATATCCGCCGCAGAAATTACAGGTGCGGATGCTATTCATCCCGGATACGGATTTTTGGCTGAAAACACATATTTCGCAGAAGTTTGTGAAAGTTGCGGTATCACTTTCATAGGTCCAAAAAGAAGTTCCATAGAAAAAATGGGAGACAAAATTGCCGCAAGACAACTCATGATAAAATCCAAAGTTCCTGTAGTTCCGGGGTCGGATGGTCCCGTATCGGCGGATGATCCTAACATATATAAACTTGCAGAAAAAATAGGTTATCCGGTAATAATAAAAGCTACTGCCGGCGGCGGTGGAAAAGGAATGAGAGTTGTTGTAAGTCAGGAAGCTCTTAAAAATTCAATTATTATGGCACAAACCGAAGCAAAAGCAAATTTCGGTAACCCTGACGTTTACATGGAAAAATATATTGAAGAACCTCACCATATAGAATTTCAAATATTGGGAGATAGTAAAGGTAAAGTTGTGTATCTTCCGGAAAGAGATTGTTCTATTCAAAGAAGACATCAAAAATTAGTTGAAGAAAGCCCTTCACCTTTTATTTCCGAATCTTTAAGAAAGAAAATGGGAAAAGCTGCTCAAAGTGCAGCTGAGGCTGTAGGTTATATAACAGTAGGAACCGTAGAGTTTCTTGTAGACAAACATATGGATTTTTATTTTATGGAAATGAATACAAGAATTCAAGTGGAACATCCGGTAACAGAAGTTGTTACGGGTATAGATTTAGTAAAAGAACAAATCAGACTTGCAGCAGGTGAAAGACTATCATTTGATTCAAGTGCAATAAAAATAAAGAATCATGCAATAGAGTGCAGAATAAATGCCGAAGATCCCGATAAAGATTTTATTCCTTCACCGGGAAAAATCGGTAAACTTTATTTGCCGGGCGGACCGGGAATAAGAGTAGATACTCATGTATATTCAGGTTATACAATACCGCCTTTTTATGATAGTCTTATTGCGAAGGTTATAGCTTATGCTCCTACGAGAGAAGAGACCATATCAAAAATGTCCAGAGCATTAAAAGAAGTTACTATCGAAGGAATAAAAAATACAGCTCCGTTACATGCAAAAATCATGGCTAACGAATATTTCCATGAAGGAAACATTTGCACGGACTTTTTACCTAAATATGTTTTCAATAAATAGAATCTTGGAGGATAACAGTGAAAAACACAATAGTATCTTTAATTCAAGAAAGTATTGATGCAAAGAAAAAAATGTTAGATGAAGGTCAGTTGGTATATATACAATCCATAGCAAATAAGATAAACGAAGCATATCAGCATGGTAAAAAAACAATTATTTTCGGTAACGGCGGTTCGGCTTGCGATGCATTACATTTTGCAGCAGAGCTCGTTTGCAGATTCGAAAAAAACAGAAAAGCTCTTCCGTCAATAGCATTAACGGAAAACATTTCCTCTCTTACCGCAATAGGTAACGATTTCGGTTATGAATATGTGTTTTCAAGACAAGTAGAAGCTTTCGCAAATAAAGGCGATATTATTATTGCAATAACGACATCCGGAAATTCCGAAAACGTTATAAAAGCCGTTGAAAAAGCTAAAGAAATGGGACTTTTTGTTATAGGTCTTACCGGTGAAGACGGCGGGCAATTGAAACTTTTATCGGATATGTGTTACAGAGCACCTTCAAAAGTTACCGGAAGAATTCAAGAGTGCCACATATTGGTTTTACATATACTTGCAAAATTGGTAGAGGAAAAAATCTTTGCAGAATAAAAAAATCTGTTCCAGAAAAAAAATAATAGAAATCGTTAAACAACTAAAAAAAGAAAACAAAAAAATTGTTTTCACTAACGGTTGTTTCGATTTGTTACATATCGGTCATGTAAGTTTATTCCAAAAGGCAAAAACTTTAGGTGATATTTTAATAGTTGCAATAAATTCCGACAAATCTTTAGCAGGACTTAAAGGCCCTAAAAGACCGTTAGTTCCGCAAACAGACAGAACAAAACTGTTGGCAGCATTAAGTTGTATAGATTATGTTGTAGTGTTCGGTGAACAAACCCCTTATGAATTGTTAAGTAAACTAAAACCGGACATTCTTGTTAAAGGCGGCGATTATAAGATACAAGATATCGTTGGCAGAGAATTTGTAAAAAAAGTTTACAGATATCCTTTGGTTGAAGGAAAATCAACAACAAACTTAATAAAACTTATTGTTCAAAGATACGGAAAAATCACAAAGTGATTTTTAGTTTAATAGCTTAAAAGTGGAAAAGAGATTTATAAGAATTTTAGATACCAATTTAAACAGATGCAAAGAGGGTCTGCGGGTAGTTGAAGATACCTGCAGATTTGTTTTGTGCGATGAAGCTCTATACAAAAAAATAAGAAAAGTAAGACATTTGTCATCAAAATATTTAACCGACCAATATGAACAAATGCTTTCAGCAAGAGACAGTGTAAAAGATTCCGGAAGAAAAGCCAAAGAACAATCAAGACAAAATCTAAAAAATATAGTAATAGCAAATTTTAAAAGAGCCGAAGAATCTTTAAGAGTACTTGAAGAATATTCAAAAATTATAGATTTTAGTATAGCTTTAAAATATAAAGCTTTAAGGTACGAAGTTTATAACATAGAAAAAAAGATGTTCTTGAAATACAAGAACATCTTCTAATATAAATTGTACATTGTAAATTGTCGTTTTTATCTTATCACGGCAACTTTAAATATTTTTTTCTTGGAACTGTTTTTTACCATTATAAGATAAACTCCGGGAGCGACATTTTCTCCCTCGGAATTTTTACAGTCCCACTTTATTTTTCTAAATCCGTCATCGGTATATTCCGTATCGTCAGCAGAATAAGATCTTATGAGTTTTGATGTTAAGGTAAAAATCTCAACGCTGAAATCATCTATAACTGTAGGAAGATTTATTATGTTTATATATCCTTGTCTTGCAGGATTGGGAAAACATACAACATTCGATAAATCATCAACGATAACGACATCTTTTCCATATGCAAAAGTCATCAAAGAAGAGCTCGAAGATATTTCTGAAATTTTTATGCCGGATAGTTTTCCGTCATAACTTTTGCTGTTAGGACTTGAATTACAATCATCATTAAAATAAGATACGTTATTATTTCTAAAATAATCGGTATCTGTACCATTAAAGCCGGGAGTCATACAAGGAAAGTAGTTCCAATTAGATGTTCCGGAACCCGCTTCTTCCAATGCAACTAAATAGTGCTTGTTAACCATTGTATCGTTGCCATCTTCTTTGCTCATATTTTCATCAATATGATAAATTAACAAACCTCTTTTATTTCCCGGTAAATGTTTATCAAAACCTACAGACTGTCTGTTTTCCATAAGAAAATATTCTTTTGAATTAAAGCTTGAAGGAGCAAATTTATAAAAAGCTTCATCATCCGTAGCGGATTCTCCTATAGTATTTATTCCTTCAACAGCCCTTTTACAAGTTATCCATCCTAACTCTTTTTTACACCAAACACTCGGATGTGCGGGACATGCACCATCACTCCCGTTCCACTCTCCGCCGGCCATTAAACAAAAATTACCCAATCCGCCGGTACGATATGATGCATCATATAAATCCGGCAATCCGAAGACATGTAGTGTTTCATGGCAAAGAACGCCTATTCTTATAAGCCCCTGATTACCATACTTGCCTCTTCCTGCCGGTTCTATTTGATAAGATTCGAAAGTTATATTATCCAACGTAAGAGGAGATATATACCACTGATGAGACCATATAAAATCAAGATTTCCGCTTTCGGCACCGCCACCGGCATGAAGAATAGAAAACACATCTGGTTTATTGGAATTAGGCCACAAGCTTTTAAAATCATACCCTTGTCTATCTAATTGTTCCAAAGCTTTTTTTATTGCAGCTTGAAGTCTTGGAACAACAACATTTTCTCCTAAGCTCCAAGAAAACTCTTTATAACTTTGATCATAAAGTGTTATTATCGGTGAGACAACGGTATTGTATTCGAGTTTTCCATAAGAAACCTCGGTAAAAAAGTCTTTTACCGAACCTGCTGCGCCATCCGCACTATATCCTTTTTTATTGAACAAATTATTAAATGCTGTTACTATTTGATCGTCGGTCGAATTTGTGAATGGGGGATTGTCTTTAAATTTTAAATCTTTAAATTGTATCAACAACACAAAATTAGTTTTTTTTCCGGTAACGGAAGCTGCCTTTTGTACTCCATCTGTGCTTGTCGCTGCAGAATTCATATTCGAAGGTAAAGCTTTTTGAATTCTGGAAGTACGTTGTATTCTGTTTTGGCTTGCTCTGAAAAATTTACTATCATCTTTCAAAGATTTTCTTATATTTAATTGTGTCGGTTTTACTTTTCCGACAAGATTTTTAGACGGTTCCAATTTTCCTAAATCATTTTGTTGAGCATATGACCAAACTTTTGTTTGTGTATCTTGTATGATTGTATATCCCTTATCATCTTCAAACCAACTATAAAACTCATCCCCCAATAACCTAATATTTATCTCTGTGCCATCGGGTTGTTTTTCTTTTATGATTTTAGGATTTGCCATTACGGCAAACGACATTTCAGATAAAACAAACATTAAACTAAAAATAATAAATAATAAAGAAAATTTTTTCATAGTATTAAAAGTTTATCCTAAGTGTAAACATATGCATATTTCCTAAATCTCCTTTAGGTAACCATGCATAATCGACAAAAAATCCTGTAAATTTTAAACCTAAACCTGCTGTTAAATTTGTAAGAAACGAATTGTTTGTTCCGCTATAATTTTTGTTAGGAACAATATATCCGAGTCTTATGGAAAAATTATCAACATTTTTTTCAATAGCCAATTTCAACTCATACAAATCTTCATTAAAATAATTATCATATTGGACTATCCCGGTAGTTGTTTCGTTAAAAGCGCCGGTTACTCCGCAATAAATTTTCGAAGGAATGCTATACCCTTCAATATCAGATCCTAAATCTTTTATACCTGCCGTAAAAAAGATATCGTTTGTAACAAAATATAATCCATCTAAACATGTTAAAAAACCGGAATAAGAAACATCGTCGATTTGTTGTTGTATATATTTTAATGCTAATCCTAAAGACAAAGAATCTCCTATTCTCGTTCCATAAGAGAGATTAAAAACTTTATCGTTAGCACTAAAAGAACCGTCTTCTTTATATCTGCCGTCATCATCCAAAATTTTATTCATTTTACCGGAATCAAAATAACAAAAACTAAAGTTTATACCGGAATTTTCACTCAACGGAATATTTATATCGCCTACACTGTATCTCATATCTTCAAGATAAACAACATGTGATAATGTTAATGATCGAAATAAAAAAGGAATGAGAGCTGCATTTGATAATGCCGATTGTTCTCCTGAAATAGAAGTGTTTGCTAGTGCCGCATCATAGGCAGTCATCGGCATTTGCAAAATCTGGAACATTGTAGTTCCGACACCTTTTGCAAACGCAATTTGTGTAAATATTATAACCGACAAAAGTGTTATAATAATTTTTGATTTCATATTCACAAATTATAACCTATTATTCCTTTTTAATCAATAAAAATTTAATACGCTATTACCTGACAGAATTTATTATATCTTTTAACGGCTGAACTTTATTTAAAGAATAGAAATGTATTCCCGGTGCACCATTAGATAAAAGATCTTTACATTGTGTTATAGCAAAGTCTATACCGGCTTTAATAATCTGTTCCGGATTATCTTTGATTGGAGCAAATACCTTGTGAACTTTTTCCGGAACTGTTGCTCCGCACGTATTACAAAATTTTATTAGACCATCATAAGACGTTATAGGTAAAATTCCAGGGATTATTCTTTTTGTTATACCCGCACTTCTTACAGCCTTAACATAATCAAAATAAATTCGGTTATCAAAAAACAGTTGTGTTATTATAAAATCTGCTCCGCAATCAACTTTATGTTTTAAATATTTTGTGTCAGACTCTCTTGTCGGTGATAACGGATGTGTTTCGGGAAAACCGGCAACACCCAAACAAAAATCATCCTTATATTCCTGTCTTAAAAAAGTTATTAATTCACTGCTGTGCTTGTAGTTGTCTATACCGGGAACCATATCGGGGTTATCTCTCGGAGGATCTCCTCTTAATGCAAGAATGTTTTGTATATCTTTAGCTTTTATTTTTTTTACTATTTCGTGTATTTCGCCTTTGGTATGGCTTATACATGTTAAATGTGCCATCGACGGGATATCGTAAGCTTTTTGGATATGTTCAACCAATGCTAAAGTTTTATCTTTGTTTCCGCCTGCAGCACCGTAAGTACAAGAAACGAAATCGGGCTTTAGCAAAGAAAGCTCTTTTAATGTTTCATGTATTAATTTTATATCTCCTTCCGGAGTTTTCGGAGGAAAAATTTCAAAAGAAAAAGTTTTTTCTTTCTTTTCAAAAAGTTCTTTTATTTTCATTTTATTTATTTTTATCCTGTGCAATTCTTGAAATTGCTTTATCAAACCCCAAATCTATTATTGTATCGGCAATATCTTTAATTTTGTCCAACACCGAATTCATTTTGTCCGTATCTTCATCATTGAATTTTGATAAAACAAAATCTACTATTTTTGCATACTTAGGTAACGGTCCCATACCTAACTTCATTCTCGGGAAAGCAGTTGTTCCGGTTTGTGTGATGATTGAATTTACACCGTTATGCCCGCCGGAAGAACCTGTTGCTCTAAACTTATATTCACCTATAGGTATGGAATAATCATCATACAAAACCAACATTTCCTGAGGTAAAATTTTATAATATTTTAAAAGAGCTACCACGGGAAAACCGGAATTATTCATAAAAGTCATCGGTTTAGCTATAAGTATATTTTCTCCGTTTCTTTTATAAAATGTAATACTCGCCATATCATTCCAGTTTTTCCAAGAAAGATTTTCTTGGTCGGCAATTTTATCAACTGCTTTAAAACCGAAATTATGACGAGTATTACTATATTTTTCGCCCGGATTACCCAAGCCTACAACAAATTTAATTGGCATAGTTAATAAGATTAGAAAATATTTCTATTCTTCCAAAATTATTTCTTTGCACCTTCTGCAGGAGCCGCAGCGCCTTCTTCTTCTTTCTTACCTTTGCTTATAACTTCAGGAGCTTGTGCTTCTGCTGTTTCTGCAGGTTTTTCTTCTTCAACTGTTTGTCCTATAACTGTAACAACTACTGCATCTTTATCGTGGTGAACATATTCAACACCTTCAATCTTAGGCAACTGTGCAACGGTGATATCGTCTCCAACTTTCAATGCTGTAACATCAACACTGATTTTGGATGGCATATCTGTAGGTAAACATTGAACTTTTATTTCTCTCATAACATGTTCCAATGTACCGCCTGCATTTTTTACACCGTCTGCAACACCTTCAACGTGTATAGGAACAAGAATTTCAATTTTTTCGGTCAACGAAATTGATTGAAAATCTATATGGTTAGGAGCTTGTGTAAGAATATGTCTTTGCAATTCTTTAACAATAGCCGGCTTTGAAGAATCTTTGAATTTTAATTCAATGATAACATTTGCTCCTTCTTTTTCTACTATAGACAAAAATTTCTTTGAATCAACACTTATTGCTATAGGTTGTTCCTTTTTACCATAAAATACTGCCGGAACTTTTCCTGAACTTCTAAGAACATTCAAGTTTTGTGATACATCTCTCATTTCTGCTTCTAAAACTACCTGCTTCATAACTTCCTCCATTTATATTTCTGCTATTTATTTTTAAACGAAAAGTGTGTTGAGTGACTCATCGTTATATATTTTTGTTATCGCTTCCGCAAGCAAAGATGCTATGGATAATACTTTAATCTTAGGCAAATTTGCATCGTGTGTAATAGAATTTGTTATAACAACCTCTTCCAAAGCGGATTTCTGTATTTTATCAATAGCTTCTCCCGACAAAACTCCGTGAGATGCTGCAGCATAAACTTTAATTGCTCCTGCTTCTTTTATTGCATTTGCAACTTTCGTTAATGTTCCGCCGGTATCTATCATGTCGTCAAGAATAATTGCATTTCTTCCTTTAACATCACCGATAATGTTCATAATAGCTGCTTCATTTGGTCTTGGTCTTCTTTTATCAACTATAGCCAAATCCGCATTTAAAAGTTTTGCGAAAGATCTTGCTCTTTCTACACCACCGGCATCCGGTGATACAACTATAGGATTATCTAAATTCAAATCTTTAAAATATTGGAACAAAACCGGTCTTGCATACAAGTGATCAACGGGAATATCAAAAAATCCTTGAATTTGTCTTGCATGTAAATCTACGGTTAAAACTCTGTCTATTCCTGAAGCAGTTATAAGGTTTGCAACAAGCTTTGATGTAATAGGAACTCTAGGTTCTGCTTTTCTGTCTTGTCTTGCATAACCGTAATAAGGAATAACAGCAGTTATTCTTCTTGCGGAAGCTCTTTTTAAAGCATCTGCTATTACCAACAATTCCATAATATTTTCATTTACAGGAGCGCATGTAGGTTGAAGAATATAACAATCTGCACCTCTTACACTGTTTGTAATTTTTACCTGGATTTCTCCGTCACTGAATCTTCCTATTGTAGCAGGACTTAATTCTATTCCCATTTTTCCGGCAATTTCTTGTGCTAATTTTGGATTTGCATTACCTGCGATAAGTTTTAGCTTCATTTTGTCCTCTTATTTTTTTCTTACTTTTACTATTTGTCTTGCCCTCGCTATAGTCAGCTTATTTGGCGAGACATTATCGGTTATTGTCGAACCGGCAGCTATAAGAACTTTTTTTCCTATGTTTACCGGAGCAACGAGATTTACATTAGAACCGACAAAAACATCATCTTGTATAACTGTCTGAAACTTGTTTTTGCCGTCATAGTTACAAGTGATTGTACCTGCACCTATGTTTACGTTTTTACCTACTGTTGCATCACCTATGTAAGATAAATGGTTAACTTTCGAACCGTATCCCACAACGGATTTTTTTACTTCACTGAAATTTCCTACTTTAACATTTTCTTTTAATAAAGATTTCGGCCTTATATGTGCGAAAGGTCCTATTTTTACACCCTTTTCAATTTCCGATTCTTCAATATAAGAATAAGTTATAAAAACATTCTCTTTTATTACGGATTCCGTTATTGTTGTATCAGGTCCTATAACACAATTGTTACCGATTTTTGTTGTACCTTCGATAAATGTGTTAGGTTTTATTATTGTATCCTGACCTATAACAACATCGCTGTCTATATATGTTGTTTTAGGATCAACTATGGTAACCCCGCTTGCCATAAGCTCATCATTTTTCCTTGCTCTTAAAATATCTTCGGCAACGGCAAGTTGTCTTCTGTCGTTTACACCCAATATTTCTTCTTCGGTAGTTAATGCTACGGCATCGGTTTTATAACCGTCTTTATTCAATATTTCAATTACATCGGTAAGATAATATTCTTTTTTATTGTTTTTATTATCTACCTTATTTAATGCTTTCCAAAGAACCTTCAAATCAAAACAATATATGCCGCTGTTTATTTCTTTTATCTTTTTTTCTTCATCGGTTGCGGACTTTTCTTCAACTATACAACTAACCGTTCCTTTCAAATTTCTGACTATTCTGCCGTACCCGAACGGATTTTGTACCATACCGGATAAAACGGTAGCATTGTTTTTGTTTTTTGTATGATATTTCAATAAATCTTTAATGGTTTTAGATTTTACAAGCGGAGTGTCTCCGCACATAACAATTAGCTGCCCGTCAAGATTTTTCAATTTATTTTTAGACTGCAAAAGAGCATGTGCAGAACCAAGTCTTTCTTTTTGAAAAACATAGTCTGCATTATATTTTTTCAAATGTTCAATAACCAAATCGGAACCGCTGCCTACAACAACTACAAGTTTTTGCATTTTTACTGCACTGTTTAAACAATCTATTACATGAGAAATCAATTCTTTCCCTGCAACTTTATGCAAAACTTTTGGCAAACAAGACTTCATTCTTGTGCCTTCACCGGCTCCAAGTATAACACCATAAATATTGTTCATAGAGTTACCTACATTATATTAGACCTGTAATTTTACAAAATTATTATATGTTTTTCAAACTTAAATATAGTATAATTAGTTTTATGAAAATCAAAACCGTAGAAAAATTAGGTGAATTTGGTTTAATAAAATTCATAAAAAAACATAATACAAAACCTAAAAAATATCACAACATATATTTAGATATAGGTGATGACTGCTTTTCTTTCAATCCGCACACAAAATCAAAATATATAGTAACAACAGACATTTTAATTGAAAATATTCATTTTAAAAGAGAGTGGGCAACAGCTAAACAAATAGGGCAGAAGGCAATAGAAGTAAATGTAAGCGACATTGCTTCAATGGGCAATACAAAACCTTTGTATGCTTTTATTTCGCTTGGCATACCCAAAAGTACTTCTGTTGGTTTTGTAAAAGAAATGTTTAGTTCAATAAAAAGTACTTGTGATAAATACGGTATACATCTTTCCGGCGGTGATACGGTTGGTGCTAAAGATATTACAATATCCGTAACTTTGGTAGGTATATGTTACGACAAGCCTATACCCCGTACGGGTGCAAAAAACGGAGATTTAATATTTGTTACCGGAACTTTCGGAGATAGTGTTGCCGGTCTTGAAATATTATCAAAAGCAAAAAAGAATTTAACCTCTTGTGAAAGAAATCTCATAAAAAAGCATTTGGTTCCGCAGGCAAGGTTAAAAGAGGCAAACTTAATATCAAAAGCAATAAAAGTTACGTCCATGACAGATTCTTCGGACGGTCTTTTCAAATCTATAGAATTATTAACAGAAAATAAAGGTGCTGTTATAAATATGGAAAAGATACCTTTATCTCAAAATTTAATAAAATATACTAATAAAGATTACAACAAATTATATAACTGTGCTTTGTTCGGAGGAGAAGAGTTCGAACTTGTTTTTACGATAAACAAAAAAGATAAAACAAAGTTGGAAAAACTTTTACCGAATGTAACTTGTATAGGATATATAAATAACGGAAAGGTAGTATATTTACAAAATGGTAAACCAAAAAAAGTTAAATACAACGGATATAAACACTTTTAAGAAAAAAACTTTTTATACCGAAACCGACACCCAAACAAGAGAATTAGGTAAGAAGTTTGCTTCGATATTAAAACCGAAAGACATAGTTTTTTTTAACGGTGATTTGGGTGCGGGAAAGACAACTTTTATTCAAGGAATTTTATCATATTTCGGAATAAAAAAGTTTGTCAGAAGTGCAAGTTTTATGCTTGTAAGCGAGTTTGAATCGAAACTTTGTCCGATATATCATTTGGATTTGTACAGACTTGATGAAAACAACACTTTAGATTTGGGTATAGATGAATATCTTTTCGGTGACGGCATTTCTTTAATTGAGTGGTGTGACAGATTAAAATATTATAATATTAAACAAAGATGGGAAATAAACATAGATTACACCGATACAGGCAGAAAAATTAAAATAGAGAGATTTTTATGAAAATTTTAGCTGTAGAATCTTCAGGTTCGTCATTAAGTATTGCAATAAGTGAAAATTCCAATATCGTAACGGAATATTTTTATAATGCAGGCAAAATTCATTCCGATGTTTTGGTTCCTTTGGTAGAAAAAATAGTTAAGGGTGCAAAATGGGAACTTAAAGATATCGATAAATTTGCTGTTTCCTGCGGACCGGGAAGTTTTACAGGAATAAGAGTTGCGATGTCGGTAATAAAAACATTGGCACAAACATTAAGTAAACCGATAGTTTCGATAGACACATTGGAAATATTAAAAAATCAACTAAATATAAAAAATATAAAAATCGTTCCGGCAACAGATGCTTTAAGGGATGAAGTTTATGTAAAAGAAAAAGAAAAAATTGTTATAGTTCCTATAGAAACTTTTGTAAAAAAACTAAAAAAATATAAAGATAAAATAATAATTATCGGTAATGCTGTTACCGCTTATAACAAAATATTATCAAAAGAATTGGGTAAAAATTCCGTAAGTTTACAACCTAACTTACATTTTCCGAAAGCATCAACTCTTGCTCTTATGGCAGAAAATATCGACGGAACTTCATTCAAAAATATCGAACCGATATACGGCAGAAAATCCTGGGCGGAAGAAAAACAAAAATAAAAGGAGTGTAATATTTTTATGAACAACATTGAAATAGTTGCAGACCTAATAAAAAAATCAAAGTACGCTATCGGTTTTACCGGTGCCGGAATATCCGTCGAAAGCGGCATTCCTCCTTTTACAGGTGCGGGCGGATTATGGAACAAATACGATCCGAAATTTATAGAGTTAAGTTTTTTTTATTCTAACCCTAAAAAATCGTGGGAAGAAATGCGAAAAATTTTCTTCAATTCAATGGGAACGGCACAACCTAACAAAGCACACCAAGTTTTAGGTGACCTTGAAAAAAAAGGTATCATAAAAGGTATTATTACTCAAAATATCGACGGGCTTCATCAAGCCGCAGGTTCAACAAATGTTGTGGAATTTCACGGAACAATTAATACTTTGGCTTGTACAGATTGCAGTTTAAGATATAAAACATCCGAAATAGATATATCAAAAGATATTCCGAGATGCCCTTCGTGCAACGGAATATTGAAACCCGACTTTGTTTTTTACGGTGAAGGAATAAATAAAAATAATTATGAAAAAGCTACCAATATGGCAATAAAGGCAGATTTGGTTATTATCGTCGGAACAGCGGGGCAAGTAATGCCGGCCTGTTATTTGCCTTTTACCTCGCAAAAATACGGTGCAAAAATTATTGAAGTTAACACTTTGGAATCTGCTTTTACCGGTCAAATAACCGATTACTATTTTCAAACTAAAGCTACGGAATTTTTCAGTGAACTTGAAAAATTTTTATAGTGAGAAAAAATAGTATATTATAGGTTTGTATTTTATCGTCGACAAATTTGATAATTGTCGCTACGAAAATCATTTCCAAAAATCTTTTCAAATAGTTGCATCTTTAAAATTATAAAAAAAACAGAAAAAAGCATTGATTTTTTAATAAAATTTAGGTACGATATATAGGATGGAATAGAATTTAAATTTTTATATATGTACTATCTCGGAGGACATAAATGTTTAATAATTTTATAAAAAAATCAAGCAAGTTAATTGCTGTCGTGTTGGCTATAACACTAGCCTTTTCGCCGTTGAGTTATGCTACACCGGCGACCAGTTTGACTCAATTTCAACATTTAATTGATGGAACAATTGCGATGAGTGACGGAACTATAACCATTGACAATATTGTAGCTGGTGAACATGATAAAAATTTACAGGCGGTAACACAAAGTACTACAACTCTTACAATAACAAACACAGAAGAAGGAATAAACGGAGTTATAGATGCCGGTGGGGAACATTATCATAATTCCGGATTCAAAATGAAAACCGGACAAACAACTACAATAAACAACATAACTTTTAAAAATTTTTATAGAAAAAATAACGATTATGGTAATGTGATATATAACAATAAAGGAACACTTATAATAAATGATTCAATATTTGAGAGTAATCATGCAAAAGCTTCCGGTGGCTCAATATACAATACCGGAGATCTAACAATTACAGATACAAATTTCTCTTCTAGTACAGTCGAAACAAGCAACGGTGGTGCAATATACTCAACATCAGGTTCAACAACAACAATAACAGGTGGAGAATTTTCTTACAATCATGCAAAAACTGACGGTGGAGCGATTTACAATGCCGGGACATTGACAATTAACGGAACAACTTTTTCCTCGAATACTGTTTCAGCAACTAATAGTAGCCATGGTGGTGGAGCGATATATACTGCAAACAATGCAACAACAATAATAAATGGTAGTACTGTTTTTTCTTTCAATAAGAATAATGGTAATACTAATGCTTTTGGTGGAGCAATTTTTAATGCCGGGAACACCATAGTTGGAGATGGAACAAATGTAGTAACATTTTCTACTAATAGTTCTACAACTAATGGCGGAGCAATATATAACCTTACAGGTACAACAACGACAATTAAATCTGGGGCGGTATTTAAGGCAAACACTTCGCAGAAAGGTGGAGCAATTGCCAATGATGGATACATGGAAATTGAAGATAATGTGGAATTTTCTTCTAACGTTGCTACAGACAATTCGGGAGCAATAGGTGTTTGGGGAAAGAGTAGTACTGAGAAAGGGATATTAAAGATAGGCAATGATGCGAAATTTTATTCAAATCAGGCAAAAGATGCCGGAGCAATAAATAATAAACAATATTCAATAACAATAGTCGGAAACGATGCAATATTTTCTTCCAATACTGCCACAAACATAGCCGGATCAATATACAATATAACTTCTTTCACAATCGGAAACGGCGTCGAGTTTTCATACAATGAAGCAAAGGAAGCAGGAGCAATATACAACACCGGAAATAATTCGCAAGTACAAATTGGTGAAGGAGCGATTTTTTCTTACAATACAGCGGTGCAGGAAGATACTACTAAAGTAGCATACGGTGGTGCAATAGAAAATGTCAGTGGAGCTAAGATGTATATAAGTACGGCCACTGAAAATACACGAAAAACGGAATTTATTCATAATAGCGCAGATCGTGGTGGTGCTTTAAATAATTATGGTGCTTCTGAAATTCAAATCGGGAAAAATGTAGATTTTATTTCTAATATAGCATCAATTGCCGGTGCGGCAATATTCAATGAAACAAATTCAACAATAACAATAGGCGATAACGTAAATTTTAGTTCTAATACTGTAAAGGGAGATAAATTAGGTAATTACGAGTATGGTGGCGGTGCAATATGGAATAACGATAAATCAATACTTAATATTGGTAATAACGTGATGTTTTCTTCAAATACATTTTCTTCAAGCGTTACGTCGAGTAAGAGTTTGGGAGGCGGTGCAATATTGAATAGCGATTCAATTATCAATATTGGCAATAATGTTGTTTTTTCGTCAAACACTTCTTCAAAAAATGGTGGTGCTGTATACAGTAAGGGTAAAGAAGATGCTAATTCTGTTATAACTATAGGTAACAATGCAGAGTTTAAATATAATGAGGCAACTTCCGGTGGAGCAATATATAACCTTACCGGTTCTACAATTACAATAAAAGATGGTGCAAAGTTTTCTTCTAACACTGCCATAGTCGATGGCGGTGCTATATATAATGCGGGGAAAATAAATATCGGTACTTCAACATTTGTTGATAACACAAGCAATGGTAAAAAGATAGATATTTATAACGTCGGAGAATTAAATTTTACCGCTGAAGAAACCACAACTGATAAAACAACAACAATGACAGGTGGTATTACTAATGGTGGTAATGGGCAAGGAATAACAACTATTAAAGAAGGTGTTACTTTAATGGTTGGGTATGATGAGAATAAGACAAAAGAACCTAATCCTGCAACTGCAGATGCAAGTGCAACATTTATACAAAACAATGTTGTTCTAGAGGAAAATGCAAAGTGGTATATCAATGTATACCTAAATGAAAATAATTTCAAAATAACAGATAAAGTTACAAGCCAACAAGGTGCTAAAATTTATATTGATGGTGATGGAGTTTTGAATTGGAACACAGAAGGTTTAGGTGAATATCATTACAATGGTAACATAAATATCATGGGTGATACTTTGGAACATGATACGATGTATATCGGTGATAACGTAAATACAAATACTGTTACAAGAACAGGAAAAACAGATCCGACAAACTACACAACAACAGTAAATAATATTCAAGGAGCAAATGCTACTTTTGTTAACAAAGGTACTTTGAATTTAAATTTATCGTCTCAAGACGGATATAATTTGAAAACATTAACAAATGAAACAGATACAGAAACAGGTATCTTCAACATAAATGTACAAGATAATGTAACATTAGACTTATCAAATAAAACAATAAAACAAAAGGAAACAGTTGTTTCAGGGGTTAACTCCAGCTCATTAACAGTAAAAAATGCACAATTAAATTCGGATTTGGTAAATAATTTAAATGGTGAAGGTTTAGCTTTACAAAATTCAACTGTTGAAGGGCAATTAGTAAATCAGAACCAAGGAAAAGTGGTAGTAGAAAATTCTCAAATTGAGGGGCCGATAACAAATAATGGCGGAATAGTAACAATACTTGGAAATTTTACTGTTAAAAACGGAATAACAAGTACCTTTTCTGCAGGTCAAAATATATTAAACATAGGTGATGCGAGTGTACCGAAATCGGCAACTGTAAAATCTTCAACAACAATACAAAATCAAACGATAAATATATCCAGCGGCAGCTTAACGATGAACAATGCCGAAAATGACGGATCAATATCAAACTCGTATATGACAATTACAGAATACGGAAAATTAACGGCAAATGCAGGTAATTTAACTAACATAATAGATGGTATACAAAATGCCGGCATAGTTGAATTTACCGGAGGAACAAACAAAAGCGAAATATCCGGAACAGGAAACCTAACGATAGACGGAACAGTTACGAACAAAAACGGAGCAACAATAAATCAAAGTTCAGTGACAGTAAATGCAGATAAAAAATTCATAGTGGAAAGTGCAACGGATGTAACAACAACCGGAGACGGAATAGTAAACGAAGGACTGCTGATATTTACCGGCGGAACAAATGCAAACAAAATAAGCGGTGATGGTAACTTAACAATAAATGGAACAGTAATAAACACAGAAGGAAAAGAAATAAGTCAAAGTTCAATAACGGTAACAGGAATTGGTAGCTTTACAACGAATGCCGGAGACATAACGACAGGAGACGATGGAATAGGAAACGAGGGAACATTAACATTTACCGGTGGAGTAAATACAAGCACAATAACCGGAAACGGAACTCTATATATAAACGGAACAATACAAAATGCAGACGGAACAAAAATAACGCAAAATGAAGTAAGAGTGCAGTCTAACCAGAAATTAACAACAAATGCAAGTGATATACGTGCACAGAGTTTTGGAATTGTAAATGCCGGAACAGTAACATTTACCGGCGGAACAAATGCAAATGAAATAACAGGAAGCAATGGACGAGTAGAGATAGCCGGAACAGTAGAAAATACGGCAAATATAACTCAAAAAGAAGTAATTATAAAAACCACAGGAGATTTAACATCAAGAGCAGAAAAAATAGCGATAAGCGGAGAAGACAAAAAAATAAGCAATGAAGGGACATTTAATATAACCGGTGGAACATTGAGTGGATACGATGTAGTGGGAACATCAACACAAACTTCAAATGTAAACATACTGGATGATGTAACAATAGCAAGCGGGCAAAAAATAACAAACAACACGGTAACAGTAGGAAATAACGGGACAAAAGATGTGTCATTGACATTAGGTAAAGATGATAATTTACAAAATTCAACATTGGTAATAAAAGACGGAGCAATACTGATAACAGATAACGGAACCGCAGGCGAAGTATCCGGTACTGTCAATATAGAAAATGATGCAAAATGGCAATTTAAATTAGATGTAGATTTAGAACATATTACACCGGCAACCGGAGAAGGCACAACTGATACAGGAATAGCAGATAAATTAAATATAGGTTCAGTAGGTGCAGGAAGCACAGCAACAATAAGTAGCATACATTTAAACACGGATAAAACAACTAAGACAATGGTAGAGATTGCAAGTAAAGATATACATGCTGCAATACCGGAAGACATATATATATATACAACAAGATACAGATATGTTGTAACAACAGGCGTAGTAGATGGCAAGACGGTGTTATATATACAAGCCGCAGGTTATGGAGGTTTACAAGGTGCTGTATATGGAGGTGCTTCCAGTTATAGTGTAACGGCCGGAGAAAGTGGGAAAGATTATTTAACGGCATGGATAGTTGAAGATGGAAAAATATATGATACATTGAAAGCAAATTTAGAGATAGAAGGAAATGACAGGATATTAACAAGCACGACGAGTGCAAGTGGAATAAAAACAAGCACATATACATTGACAGTGACAAATTTACAAGAGTATTCAGGTTTTGATAATGCAATAACGGTACAAAAGATAGGAACAGAAAAAGGTACTCTTAACGTATCAAGTGTTACATTCAGAGGAAATACCGGAGCGGCTGTTATAACAAATGCCGGAACAGTAAATCTTTCAAGTGTAACTTTCAGTGGTAATAGTGCGGACATGGACGTATCAAATAATGGAATATTGAATATAAAAGCAGAAGATGAGGCTACTACAACAACTTTGGAAAAAGGAATAAGCGGATTAGGGAACACAACAATAGATACCGGAGCAGAATTGGTAAACGGATCAGAAAGTGTAATAGTTCAATCAAGTATAACCGTAGCAGGAATATTAACGAACAATAATGAAAGTACAAACGCGATAGTGGCAATAGATAAAATAGGCGTAAATAATGATGGCAAAATAATTACAAATGCAGGTGCAATAAGTGCAATAAATGGAATAGAAAATGCCGGAACGGTAACGTTTACAGGTGGAACAAACAAAAGTGAAATAACCGGAGAAGGAAACTTAACAATAGACGGAACAGTGACCAATAAAAACGGAGCAACAATAAATCAAAGTTCAGTGACAGTAAATGCAGATAAAAAATTCATAGTGGAAAGTGCAACGGATGTAACAACAACCGGAGACGGAATAGTAAATGCTGGAACAGTGACGTTTAACAGAGGAAAGAATACTAATGTAATAACCGGAGATACAGGAAGATTAGAAATAGCAGGAACGGTAGAAAACGATGCAAATGTAACACAAAAAGAAGTGGAAGTAACAGGAAAATTAACAAACGATGCAAATAGGATAATAAGTGCAACGACAATAGATAATAGCGGAGAGACAATAAACAGAGGAACAATAAATGCAACAACATCATTAACCAATAGCGGAACAATGACAAATGCAGGAACAGTAACAGCAGAAACATTAACAAACAATGCAAATGCGACAATAACAAACGAAGGAACAATAACATCAGTAAATGCAATAGATAACAGTGGAACAATAGTATCAAATGCAAACAATATTGAAACAACAGCAATAAACAATGTCGGTGGAACATTTAATATAACAGGTGGAACATTAAGTGGGTACGATATAACCGGAGGAGGAAATTCAAAAGTAAACATACAGGGTGATGTTACGATAGGAAGCGGAAAGAGTATAACGAATAGTGCAGTAAAAATAGAAGAAAATAAAACTCTCAAATTAGAAAAAGAAAATAGTTTAAATACGTCTACGCTTGAAATAGCAAAAGGTTCTACACTGGATATTAGAAACGGCGAAGCAGGAAGAGTAGAATCTGTGAAGATAACAGAAAACGGAACATGGAATTTAAAGTTGGATGTAAATTTTGGAGAAACTACGACAGCCGATTACTTGAATATAATAACAAATGTTGCATCAGGAAGCTATGCATTAATATCAGATATAGAATTTTCGGGTAGTATTGATAAATCAGAGGCATCGGTACAAATAACAAATAGGAACATAAGAGCAACAATTGATCCGGTAATATATAACATAGGTGGTATCAATTATCAAGTAACTGTGGATAATAAGAGCTATGGAACAACTTTGAAATTTGTAGCATACGGATATGGTGGACTTGCAAATGCTATATATGATGAAGACGACACATACGATGTAGTAGCAAACGATACAGTAACATCTTGGATAGGTGAAAATGGTGGTAAAAATTATTTAACAAAAGATTTGATAATAAATGGTAGAGGAAATACATTAACAGCGACACCGGCAGAAGGAGAGAGTCTTAGAGGAATAGTAGTAAGTGATAATACAAAATTAACAATGCAAAATATAGCCAAATATTCCGGATTTAGTAATGCAATAGTAATAAATGCGAAAGGAGAAGCAGAAATAAGGGGAGTAAATTTTGAAGCAAATAATTCAGCAGACGGATATGGAGCGACAATTTATAATTTAGGGAAATTTAGTGTTGACAATAGTTCGTTTGTTTCAAATTATGCATACTCCGTATCTGGAATATATGCTAGATCAGGTTCAACAACAACAATAACCAATACACGTTTTATCAATAATACCGTTTCAAGATACGGAAGAGGAGTTATCTTGAATGAAGGTGGAAAATTAATAATAGATAAGAGTTTATTTGATTATAACCAAAATTCTAATAGTGGTGGTGTATTAAATAGTGAAGGAAATTCTGAAATAACAATAACCGATACACAATTTATGAATAATAAGTCTAGTTCAAATGGTGGAGTAATATATATCAATGGAAAAGTAACATCTACAATTAAAGATTCAACTTTTTATAAAAATGTAGCAAGCAAATTTGGAGGAGCGATAAGTGCAGGTACGACAACATCTTCTACAACAATAATCAATACGACCTTTACAGAAAATGAAGTTACTTCCGTAGGTGCTAGTAGTAGTAGCGGTGGAGTTATTTATAATAAAGGCAAGATGTATATCAAAGATTCTACTTTTGAAAGACAGCATGCTGGCGGTAATGGTGGTGCCATATATAGTGACAATTTGCTTGAAATTGATAATTCTGCGTTTGATTCAAATAGTAATGTTGTTGGCAGTGCATCCATTAGAGGAAACGGAGGAGCAATATATATAGCAGGTGGTACTACAAAAATAACAAATTCTTCGTTTGATAAAAATATTTCTGATAGATCTGGAGCTATTTTTACATCAGGTACAAGCAGTATAACAATATCTACATCGACATTCACGGATAATTCTGGAGTAGATATTGGTGCAGTTGGTATATATGGTTCCGGTAAAACTTTACTTGAAAACAATACATTTACTAATAACAAAGCAACAAATACGGATGATAGTTCAACTTTCCGAATAGGAGGTGGTGCTATAGGTTTAGGTCCTAAGGCACAAACAATTATAAGTGGTAATACGTTTATTGATAATTATTCCGGAACTGTAGGTGGTGCAATAGGGCAAATAAAATCTGTGAATACAAGTACAGCATTCACGAATGCCAAATTGGATATATTAGATTCTACATTTATAGGGAATAAGGCAGAAGTAAATGGTGGTGCTATAAATAACTATATGTATGGAAGTAGTAGAAGTGTGGAGCAAGGAGACGGAACATACGTTTATATAACAGGTTCAAAATTTGAAAATAATGAAGCAGCAAATGGTGGAGCAATATATAATCATGGTGAGCAGGATAGTGCAGGAAATTCAGGAGCAATATTAATAGAAAATTCGACATTTACCGCAAATACGGCAAGCCAATATGGTGGAGCAATATATAATGCATCAACGATGACAATAAATAGTTCGGTATTCAGCGGAAATACAGCAAACGGTGAAGCAAACGATATCTACAACACAGGTAAATTAGATTTCTTGAATGGTACAACGACAATGACCGGAGGTATTCAGGGCACAGGTTATACAACAGTAGATGGAGCAACTGTAATAACAGAGTCAACCGGCAAAATACAACAGAGTAGTATAACGGTAAGAAGCGGAAAATTAGAGAATGGCGGAGAAGTAACAACAACCGGAGAAGGAATAGCAATAAATGACGGAGCAACGTTAGTAACACATGGCAAAGTAGATACATACACTCAAAATTCAAATGGAAAAATAACAAATAACGGAACATTTGAAGTTGCATTAGAAGGAGAAGATGCATCGATAAAGAGCGGAAATAAAATAGAAGGAACAGGAGATTTTGTAGTAACATCAGGCAAGTTTGTAAATTATGATGAAGATAACGATGTATTAGGAAATATAAATCAAAAGAATATAGAGATAAATAGCGGAGCAGCGATAGTATCATCTGTAACAACAATTACGGCAAGTGAAGGAATAGCAAATGCAGGTACATTGACATTGAACGGGGAAGGAACAAACACTAATAAGATAAGCGGTGAAGGAGAGACGGTAATAGACGGAGAAGTAGTAAATGAAGCACAGATAAAACAAAGTAAAGTAACGGTAGCTGAAGATGCAATATTAACATCGTCTGCAAGTGTAGTAACAACAACAAACGGAATAACAAATGAAGGAACTGTAATATTCTATGATGGAACGAATGCAAACGTAATAACCGGCGATAACGGAAAATTAGAAGTTGCAGGTGTTGTTGAAAATAATGCAAATGTAACACAAAAAGAAGTGGAAGTAACCGGAAACTTAACAAATAACGAAGGAAAAACAATAACGGCAAGTTCAGTAAATAATACCGGGACATTAACATCAAAAGCCGAAGATATAGTAACCTCTGTAATAAATAATAACGGCGGAACATTTAATGTCAACGGCGGAACAATAAGCGAGTATGATGTAGTAGGTACATCAACTGAAACATCAAAAGTCAACATACAAAGAGATGTAACGATAGCAAGCGGAAAAACAATAACAGACAATACAGTAACATTAGGAAACGGAACAGACGCTGTAACACTTACGTTAGAGAAAGAAAACAGTTTGAATACATCGACATTAGAAATAACAAATAACACAACATTGGATATACAAAACGGAGAGATAGGAAAAGTAACAGCAGTGAAGATAACGGATGCAAGTTGGAACTTAAAATTAGATGTTAAGTTAGATGATAAAACTGCAGATACGTTAGATATAATAGATGTTCTTTCCAGTAAAGCATTATTAGATTTGAACTTTATGGAAGTAGAAAGTACTAAAGCAGAAGCATCAATACAAATAACAAACGAAAGTATAAATGCAAGATTAACGCCTGAAGAAGCAGCGGAAGATGCAATATATTCAACAATAAACGGAATCAAGTATAAGATAACAACAGAGAATATAGAGACCGGAGACAACAAAGGAACATACTTAAAAATAGTTGCAGATGGATATGGTGGCCTTGCCAGAGCTATATATGATGGTACGGATTATAATGTAGAGACGGCAGTAGATGAAACGACAGCATGGATATTGGGCAACAATAGAATAAAGAAAGATACGATAATAAATGGTAACAACAATGTTATAACGACAACTCCTGAAAGTAGCAGATTCTTAACGGGATTAAAAACAAGCACATATACATTAACAATAAAAGATGTAGCGGAATATTCAGGATTTGATAAAGCAATAACGGTAGAGAAAGATACAGAAAAATCCGGAACATTAAATGTATCCAGTGTAACATTTACAAAGAATACCGGTGAAGCAGTGATAGTAAACGAAGGAACGGTAAATCTTTCAAGTGTAACATTTGGTCAAAACTATACAACAACAGACATAGAAAACAACAGACAATTAAACATAGTTGCAGATGGCGAAGGTACGACAACGACATTAAATAAAGGAATAAGCGGAGAAACAGGATCGACAAGTATAGGAGAGGGAGCAGAATTAGTAAATGGTAGTGAAAGTACAATAACACAAAAGAACATAGAAATATTCGGAATATTAACAAATAATAACGAAAGTGCAAGTGCAATAACATCACATGATATGTTTATAAATCCTAACGGACTTTTGACAACAAATGCAGGTGCGTTAACAGTAACCGACGAAATATCAAATAACGGTAAAATAGTATTTACCGGTGGAACTAATGAAAATGAAATAATTGGGGACGGTAAGATAGAAGTAACAGGAGCGGTGACAAATACTGCAGATATAAAACAATATGCAGTAGCAGTATTAACAAATGCAAGCTTGACAACAAATGCAAGTGATATAACAACAACATTGGGAATAACAAACAACGGAGACCTTGTATTTATCGGTGGAACAAACGGTAACAAAGTAACCGACGAAGGAAACTTAACAGTAACCGGAAACTTAACAAACAATGCAGATATCGAGCAATCAAAAGTAATGATAGAATCCGGAGTAACAGAAAACAGTGAAGCAGCAAGAATAAAAACAACCGGCGAAGGAATAGAAATAAAAGATGGAGCAACATTAACAACGCACGGAGAATTGGATACACATAGCAGTGGAACAGGAAAGATAGCAAACGAAGGAACATTGGAAATATCGTTAGGTGGAGATGCACAAAGTTCAAATGTAATAGACGGAGAAGGAACATTATTAATATCCGCAGGTGAATTTGACAATATGTATGATGCAGAAACAGGAAGCGGAACGATAAAACAAGGAAATATAGTAGTAAACAGCGGAACAACATTTGCATCATCAGCAACAGCAGTAACAACGACAAACGGAATAGCAAACGAAGGAACAGTAATATTCTATGATGGAACGAATGCTAACAAGATGAGCGGAGCCGGAGAATTAAATATAGAAGGAATAGTAGAAAATGAAGCGAAAGTAGAACAGAGCAAGATAAACATAGGAAGTGATAAGAAGTTAACGACGAGTGCAGATAATGTAGTAACGACAAACGGAATAGTAAATTCCGGAACAGTAACATTTAATGCAGGAACAAATACAAACGAAATAACCGGAGACAACGGAAGATTAGAGATAGCGGGAACGGTAGAAAACAATGCAAATGTAACACAGAAAGAAGTAGAAGTGACAAGCGGTAAATTAACGAACGATGCAGAAAAGACAATAACGGCAACAACAGTAACAAACAGTGGAACAATAACAAACGAAGGAACAATAACAGCAGAAACATTAACAAATAAAGAAGAAGCAACAGTTGAAAATAAAGAGACAATAACAGCGGCAACATTAACAAACAGCGGAACAATAACAAATGAAGCAACAATGACAGCAACAAATATGACGAACGAATCCGGAGCAACAATAACAAATACCGGAACAATACAATCTACAAATGCGATAGCAAATGCCGGAACAATAACATCAAATGCAGACAACATGAAAGCTACTATAGAAAACATCGGAACATATAATGTAACCGGTGGAACGATAAGTTATCAAATTACCGGATTTGCCGGCGAAAACGGAAAAGTAAACATTAATGATAATGAAGTGACAATAAGTACCTCGATATCAAATAACAATGTAAATTTAGGAACAACATTAAAATTAGAAAAAGAAAAATATTTAGTAAATACATCGACATTAACAATAGGAAACGGAGCAACATTAGATATCCAGAACGAAGAAATAGGGACAGTAGGAGCAGGAGTAAAGATAACAGAAAACGATGCAATTTGGAATTTGAAACTTGATGTAAACTTAGATGAATCAAGTGCAGACCAATTGGATGTAATAGAAACGGTTGCTGCAGGCAGCCAAGCTTTAATAACGGATATAAACTTTATATATGAGAACACACTCAAAGCAGAAAATTCGATTCAAATAACAACAACAAACAATATAAATGCAGTAACCAATCCGGATATTTATTCTTTGGGTGGAATAAATTATCAAGTAATAGCAAGAAACGAAGCTGACGGAACTTGGTTGGATATAATGGCATACGGATACGGAGGGTTAGCAAGAGCAGTATATGACGGCAGAGATTATGAAGTAGAGACGGCAGTAGATGAAACGACAGCATGGATATTGGGCAACAATAGAATAAAGAAAGATACGATAATAAATGGTAACAACAATGTTATAACGACAACTCCTGAAAGTAGCAGATTCTTAACGGGATTAAAAACAAGCACAAATACATTAACGATAAAAGATGTAGCGGAATATTCCGGCTTTGATAATGCAATAACTGTAGAAAATGATGGAAGTAAAGCCGGAGCGTTAAATGTATCGAGTGTAACATTTACAAAGAACACCGGAGAAGCAGTAATAATAAACGAAGGGACAGTAAATCTTTCTAGTGTAACATTTGGTCAAAACTATACAACAACGGATATAGAAAACAGCGGACAGTTAAATATAGTTGCGGATGGAGAAGGAACTACAACGACATTAGAGAAAGGAATAAGCGGAGAAACAGGTTCAACAGAGATAGCAAGTGGAGCAGAATTAGTAAACGGTAGTGAAAGTACAATAACACAAAAGAAAATAGAAATATTCGGAACATTAACAAATAATAATGAAAGTGAAAGTGCGATAACATCACATGATATGTATATAGGAACTGATGGAAAATTAACGACAAATGCAAGTGCATTGAAAGTAGTAAATGAAATATCGAATTACGGAAACATAATTTATACCGGTGGAACGAATATAAATAATATAATCGGAGACGGAGAATTAAATATAACCGGAGATTTAACGAATAATGCAAACATTGAACAATCAAAAGTAACAATAGAATCCGGAATAACAGAGAACAGCGGTAGCATAGTAACAAGCGGAGAAGGAATAGAGATAGCAAGCGGAGCAACATTATTAACCCATAACTTGTTAGATACATATACTAATACTAATGACGGAGCAATAACAAATAACGGGGTATTGGAAATATCAGTAAGCGGAGATGCACAAAGTGCAAACAAAATAACCGGTGATGGAGAGTTATTAATAAGTAACGGAAGATTTGATAATACCGAAATAGAAGGAAAAGCAGGAAGTATAGAACAGAATAAAGTTACGGTAGAGAGCGGATCAGTATTGAGTTCATCGGCAAGTGCTATAACGACAACAGAAGGAATAGCAAACGAAGGAACGGTAATATTCTACGACGGAGAAAACACAAATAATATAAGCGGAACCGGAGAATTAGATATAGAAGGAATAGTAGAAAATGAAGCGAAAGTAGAACAGAGTAAGATAAATGTAGGAAGTGACAAGAAATTAACAACAAGTGCAGATAATGTAGTAACAACAAACGGAATAGTAAATGCAGGAACAGTAGCATTTAATGCAGGAACGAATAAAAATGAAATAACCGGAGATAACGGAAGATTAGAAATAGCGGGAACGGTAGAAAACGATGCAAATGTAACACAGAAAGAAGTAGAAGTGATCAGCGGAAAGTTGACAAATGATGCAAACAGAACAATAGATGCAACTGCTGTGACGAACAAAGCAGATATAGCAAATAACGGCGAAATAAGTGCGACGACAGTAACAAATGAAACAAATGCAAGAATAACAAATATCGGAACAATAACAGCAACCGACTTAACGAATAATGCAACCGCATCAATGATAAACAGCGGAACAATAACAGGAACAAATAACACAATAACAAATAGTGGCGAAATAACAAATAGCGGAGAAATAAGTGCACAGACATTAACCAACAATGAAAATGCAACAATCATAAATGAAGGAACGATAAAATCTGAAAATGCGATAGCAAACAGCGGAACAATAAAATCTAATGCAGATAACATGAAAGCTGCGATAGAAAACAACGGAACATACAATGTTAACGGTGGAACTATAAGTTATAAGGTAACAGGTGACAACGGAACAATAAATATAAATGATAGCGAAGTAACAATAAGTACATCTGTATCCGGAAACAATGTAAATTTAGGTACGACACTTAAATTGAAAGAAGAAGGATATCTAGTAAATACATCAACATTAACAATAAACAGCGGAGCAACATTAGATCTTCAAAATGACAAGATAGGAACAGTAGATGCAAATATCAAAATAACTGAAGCGACTTGGAATTTGAAATTGGATATAGATTTGTTAGCGGAAGAAAATAAAGCAGATATGTTGATGATATCCGAGGTAGATGCAAACAGTATAGCAAAGATAAACGGAATAAAATTATTATCGGATAAGGCTTCAGAGACATTAGTTCAAATAGCAAACTTAGATATACATGCTCAAACAGATCCTAATCCGTATACGTATACAACAAATATCAGATATAAGATAGTTGTAGATGAAGAACAAACGGAAGGCACATGGTTAAAGATAGTAGCAGACGGATACGGTGGACTTGCAAATGCAGTATACGACGGAGCAACAAGTTATAATGTTACCGAAAAAATAGATGATACTAAAGAATGGATATTGGGAAATGACACATTAAAAACCAATATGATTATAAACGGTAACAATAGAGTATTAACCACAACAACCGGATTAAGCGGAATAAAGACAAGTTCAAATGTATTAACAGTAGAAGCCTTGAAAGAATATTCCGGATTTGAAAATGCGATAACCGTAGAAAATATAGACGGAGTAAAAGGAAGTTTAGTAGTATCGAGCGTAACATTTACAAACAATACAGGTGATGCAGTAATAACAAATGAAGGAACAGTAACCCTTTCAAGTGTAACCTTCAGAGAAAACAATACGACCACGGATATAGCAAACAACGGAGAATTAACGATAAGCGGAGAAGGAGCAACATTAGAAAAAGGTATAAGCGGAACCGGAACAACGACAATAGATAGTGGAGTAGAATTAGTAAACGGAGCAGATAGTACAATAAGCCAAAAAGATATAACAGTAAGCGGAACATTAATAAACAATAACGGAACAGACGGAGCAATTGTTACAACCAACCAATTAATAATAAATGAAAATGCAGTATTAACATCAAGCGCAAATGCGATAAATGCATCAAACGGAATAATAAATAAAGGAACCATGACATTTACCGGCGGAAAGAACACGAATACAATAGATTCAGAAGTCGATGGTTACGGAAGAATAGAGATAGCAGGAGACGTAGAAAATGCGGCAGAAATATATCAGGAAACTGTTGTAGTAACAAGCGGTAAATTAACAAACGATGCAGGAACAACAATATATGCAACAAATTATTTAACAAACAATGCGGAAATAGTAAATAACGGAATAATAAATCCGTCAAATGTTACAAATGAAACAAATGCATCAATAGAGAATACAGGGGAAATAAATGCTACAAATATCACGAATAAAGAAAATGCAGTAATAAACAATAAAGGAAACGGAAACTTAAGCGCAAATTACTTAGACAATAAAGGAACAATAAACAATGTGTCTGGCTTTAATGCGAACACCTTTATAAACAATGGAACAGTAACAAGCACCGGAACAATAACATCACAATCTTTAACAAACAATGAAACCGGAACAATAAACAATAAAGAAAAAGGAAAAATAGATGCTACTTCAAAGTTAGATAACAAAGGCATAATAAACAACGAATCCGGAGCAGAGATAAAAGCATCAGAATTGACAAACAGCGGAACAATAACAAGTTCCGGAACAATAGATGCATTAACAATGATAAACGACGGAACAATAAACAATGAAGAAAATGGAGAAATAGTAGCAGATTCAGCATTGATTAACAACGGAACTGTAGTAAACAAATCATCAATTACAGCAAGGAACAATCTAACGAACAATGAAAACGGAAATATAACAAACAGTGAAAATGCGGAAATAAATGCAACAAGATTAATAAACAGTGGAACAATAACAAACGAAGGCACAATTAAATCTGAAAATGCTATAGAAAACAGCGGAACGATAACATCTCATGCAGAAAATATTATAACTAACGAAATAAAGAATAATAACGGTAAATATATTGTTACCGGCGGAACAGTAAGTTACAAGATAACAGGTGATCAAGGAGAGATAGATATTAAGGACAACGAAGTAACAATAGCAAACGATATAGAAAATAATACTATCAACTTAGAGACAACACTTAAATTAGAAAAAGAAAGTTATTTAAAAGACAGTTCAACATTGTCAATCGGCGGAACAAATTCTGTATTAGATATCGAAAACGGAGAGATAGGAACAGTAGATGCAGCAGCAGTTGCGATAACAGCTGCTACATGGGAATTAAAACTTGATATAGATTTACAAAATGCGACAGCAGATATGTTGAATAATGTAGCCGATAACAACGGTAAGGTAATGATAAGCGCGTTAAATATTTTAACCGATAAAGCAAACAACGGTAAAATAAAAATAGCCGACAACAACATAGTAAATGTATATGATGTAATATATCATTTCTCAACAGAAACAATGAACTATAAAGCTGTTTTGACCGGTGATGAAAACGGATCGTATTTGCAATTGACAGCAGACGGATACGGTGGACTTGCAAATGCAATATATGACGGTGATTCAACATACTCGGTTGTACAGGTAGATACCGTAACAGCATGGATAGACGGTAAGAATTATTTAACGAATGATTTAGAAATAAGCGGTGATAATCATATATTAAAGAGTACAACAAATGTTGAAGGTATAGTTGTAAGCGATGATACACAATTAAAAATAAATGATTTAGCAGAGATGTCCGGATTTAACAATGCATTGACAGTAAATGCAGATGGTGAATTGGTAATCTCGACAGCAACATTTACAAACAATACCGGCAATGCGGTAATAACAAACGAAGGAACAGTAACATTATCATCCGTAACATTTAGCGGAAATGATACAACAACAGATATTATAAACGACGGAGACTTGATAATAACCGGAGAAGAAGATGTAGAGACAGTATTGGATAAAGGAATAACCGGAGAAGGAACAACGACAATAAATGATGGAGCAATGTTGATAAACGGAGATAACAGTACAATAAAACAAGATGAAATAAATGTATCCGGAACATTAATAAACAATAATGACAGTAATGAAGCAATAACAGCAAACGATATAATAATAGGATCAGACGGATCGTTATTAACAGATGCAAGTGCTGTAAGAGCAGAAAACGGAATAGCAAATTCCGGATTAATAACATTTACAGATGGAACAAATAGTAATGAAATAACCGGAAGCGGAGAAACGAATATAGTTGGAGATGTGATAAATAATGCAACAGTTAAACAAAGTACAGTGACCGTATCAGACGGAGCAAGTTTAACAACAAGTGCAGATAGTATAGAAACGACAATACAAATAACAAATGCCGGAGAGTTGATATTTACCGATGGAACAAATAATAATGAAATAGCCGGAGATGGATACTTAGTAACTACGGGAGATTTGGTAAACAACGGCAGTATAACACAAAGCAGTGTAACAGTATCAGCCGGAACATTTGAAAATAATGCCGCAATAATAACAACAGGAGAAGGAATAGAGATAGCAAGAGGAGCAACATTATTAACCCATAACTTGTTAGATACATATACTAACGACGGAGCAATAACAAATAACGGGGTATTGGAAATATCAGTAAGCGGAGATGCACAAAGCGCAAACAAAATAACCGGTGATGGAGAGTTATTAATAAGTAACGGAAGATTTGATAATACCGAAATAGAAGGAAAAGCAGGAAGTATAGAACAGAATAAAGTTACGGTAGAGAGCGGATCAGTATTGAGTTCATCGGCAAGTGCTATAACAACAACAGAAGGAATAGCAAACGAAGGAACGGTAATATTCTACGACGGAGAAAATACAAATAATATAAGCGGAACCGGAAAATTGGAAGTAGCAGGTGAAGTGACAAACAATGAAGAAGCAACAATAAATCAAAAAGATGTAGAGATAAGCGGAGAATTAATTAATAACAATGAAGATGCAAATGCAATAACAGCTACAAACAAAATAACAATAGTTGAAAACGGAGCATTAACAACAGATGCGGGTGCAGTTGTTGCAACAAACGGAATAGTAAATGCGGGAAGTGTAACATTTACCAATGGAACAAATGCAAACAAAATAACCGGTGATGGAGAATTGAATGTAACCGGAGATGTAATAAATAACGGAGAAGTTAAACAAAGCACAATAACAGTAACCGCAGACGGAAGTTTAACAACGAATGCAGATACTATAAGAGCAACGGAAGAAGTAACAAATAACGGTGATTTAATATTTACCGGCGGAACGAATAAAAATGTTGTATCCGGAACCGGAACAACGACAATAGATGAAGAAGCAAATGTTACAAATACAACCGGAACAATAAACCAAAAAGAAATAAATGTATCCGGTACATTAACCAATACCAACAACAACAGCGGAGCAATAACTGCAACGGATAAGATAACTGTTGGTGATGACGGAGTATTTGTAACAAATGCAAATGCGGTAATAACAGAAAACGGAATAGTAAATTCCGGAACTGTAACATTTACCGGCGGAACAAGCAAAAACGAAATAACCGGAGATACAGGAAGATTAGAAATAACAGGAACTGTAGAAAATGCTGCAAATATAAAACAAGGTGAATTGGAAGTAACAACGAACGGAAAATTAACAAACGATGCAGAAAAGACAATAACAGCTACAACGATAACAAATAGCGGAACAACAGAAAATGAAGGAACGATAACAGCTGACAGTTTGGTAAATAACGAAAATGCAACCATGGAAAACGAAGGGACATTAACGGCAACGACAGTAACCAACAGCGGAGCAATAACAAACAGCGGAACAGTAACGGCAACAAATATAACAAACAACGAAGACGCAACGATAACAAATGAAGGTACAATCAAATCTGAAAATGCGATAGTAAATGCCGGAACAATAACATCAAATGCAGACAACATGAAAGCAGAGATAAATAATAGCGGAGAATACAATGTTACATGCGGAACGATAAGTTATAAAGTAACCGGAACAGACGGAACAATTAATATCAGAACCGATGAGGTAACGGTAAGCACAACAGTTTCAGGAAACAATGTAAACTTAGCAACAACACTTAAGTTAGAAGAAGAAAACTATTTAGATGATTCAACATTAACAATAGAAAATGGTGCTACATTAAATACACAAAACGAAAAGATAGGAGATGTTGGAGCACCTATTACTGTGGCAACAGGTATAAATTGGAACTATCAATTAGATTTGGATATCCAAGAACAAACAGCAGATAAATTGACAAATGTTGCGGCTGAAGAAGGGAGCCAGGTAACGATAAATGATATTAAATTCTTAACGGATGGCAATAAAGCCGAAACAAGAATTCAAATATCGGAATCAAATATATATGCAACAGCTGTTCCTGAAATATATACAACCAACATTAAGTATAGAATAGTTGCAGATAACACGGATGAAGGCACTTTCTTAAAGTTAATTGCAGACGGATACGGTGGACTTGCAAATGCAATATATGATGGTGCAAAAATATATAATGTAACGGAAGATACCGATTATGTTACCGCTTGGATAGAACAACCTGAAGGTGTAACAAACAACTTCTTGAAAAAAGATTTAATAATACATGGAAACGATAGTGTATTAACAAGTACAACCGGAGTTGTTGGAATAAATGTAGATACACATACATTAACAATTGAAGATTTGACAGAAATGTCAGGATTTGAAAATGCAATAACGGTAGAAAAAGTCGGTGAATCTTCAGGAACAGCAACGATAACAAATGTAACATTTACAGATAATATTGGTGATGCGGTAATAACAAATGAAGGTACAGTAACATTGTCATCCGTAACGTTTAACGGTAACCAAACAGATGCCGATATAGCAAATAACGGAGAGTTGATAATAACCGGAGAAGATACGAAAACAGTATTGGATAAAGGTATAACCGGAGAAGGAAACACGACAATAGACGGCGGAGCAATGTTAATAAACGGAGAAAACAGCACAATAGAACAAGATGAAGTAACGATAAACGGAACATTGATAAATGATAATGATTCTCTTGAAGCAATAACAGCAAACGATATAAAGATAGGTGAAGATGGTAGCTTAGTAACAGATGCAAGTGCTATAAGAGCAGAAAACGGAATAGACAGTGACGGATTGATAACATTTACCGGCGGAACAAACAGAAATGAAATAACCGGAGACGGAGAAATAAGTGTAGTTGGAGATGTAATAAACAGTGCATCTGTTAAACAAAGCACCGTAACTGTAGCACAAGATGCAAGTTTAACGACTAATGCAAGTGATATAGAAACTACAATAGGAATAACAAACAACGGAGACTTAATATTTACCGGCGGTGAAAACAACAATGCAATAACCGGCGAAGGTGATTTAACAATTGAAGGCGACGTAATAAATAATGAAAAGATAGAACAAGGAATAATAACAGTAACGGAAGACGGCAGCTTAGTAACGGATGCAGGAAACTTAGTAACAGAAAACAAAATAGCAAACGCAGGTGAAATGGAATTTACCGTCGGAACAAACGTAAATACAATAACCGGAGAAGGAAGCTTAGACGTAACCGGTGAAGTTATAAATGAAGGGGACATTAAACAGAGTGAAGTAGAGATAACAGAAGGAGCAAGCTTAGAAACGAATGTAAATAATATAGTAGCAACAAACGGAATAACAAATGACGGAGTAATGACATACACCGGAGAAGGAACGAACAAGAACGAGATAACAGGTGAAGGAAACTTAACAATAGCCGGAACAGTAACAAATTCAACCGGAACGGCAATAAGCCAAAGTTCAGTAACAGTAAGCGGAAGCTTCACAGCAAATGCAGATGATATAACGACAACTGGTGAGGGAATAGAAAATGACGGAACATTAACATATACCGGCGGAACAAACGATAGTGATATAAGCGGCGACGGAGAAACTGTAATAGCCGGAGATGTTACAAATGCAGATGGAACAACAATAGATCAGGATAAGATAACAGTAAATGATAATGCGGAATTTACAACAAACATCGGAGATATAACAACAGACAGCGGAATAGAAAACAGCGGAGATATGATATTTGTAGGTGAAGGTGAAAATAGTAACATAATAACCGGAAGCGGAAACTTAACAATAGAAGGAACAGTAACAAACGATGATGAAAATGGAAGTATAGAACAAGGAACAATAACAATATCAAAAGATGGAAGTTTAACAATCAATGCAGATAATATAGTTACAGACAACGAAATAACAAATAGCGGAGACTTGGAATTTACCGGCGGAACAAACGAGAATAAGATAACCGGAGACGGAGACTTGAAGATAAGCGGAGATGTAATAAATGATGATGATAAAGGAAATATAAAACAAACTACGGTAACGATAGATGAAGGTGCAAGTTTAGAAACGAATGTAAATAACATAGTAGCTACAGACGGAATAACAAATGAAGGTTTAATGACATACACCGGAGAAGGAACGAATAATAACGAAATAACCGGAACAGGAAACTTAACGATAGACGGAGAAGTAGAAAACTATATCGGTACAACAATAAGTCAAACATCAATGACTGTAACCGATGGTAGCGGATTTAAGACAAGTGCAGATGATATAACAACAACAGATGGAATAGAAAATGACGGAACATTAACATTTACCGGTGGAACAAATAACAACGAAATAACAATGAATGATGGAGCAGAAGGTAAATTAGTAGTAGAAGATAATTTAACAAACCAAGCAAATATAACACAGAAAGAAATAGAAATAACCGGTGGCGACTTTGAAAATGTAAGAACGAGTTCGATAACGGCAACAGCAATAACTGTAGCAGATGGTTCAACATTAACAACCGATGCAAAAGATTTGGATATAAGTGACAGTATAACAATAACAGGTGAAGAAACAGTATTGAACTTGAAAGATGACAGTGAAGCAGAAATAACTGCAGCAATAACCGGAGCAGGTAAGATAGTAAAAGAAGGTGAAGGAACAGTAACATTGAGCGGAGATAATGCATATACGGGAACAACGACAATAAGCGGAGGAGCGATAGAGATAGAAACAGCAAAAGGAATAAGTAAAAATACGGTTTATATGGACGGCGGAAAGTTAATAATAAATAGTGCTGATGAAGTTTCTTTTGCAAACGAGATAATGGGAACAGATCACAATAATGTAAATATAGAAGTAGCAGGAAGCACAACAACCTTGACCGGCACAATATACGGTAACAAAGATTTAGTAAAGACGGGAGAAGGCGTATTAGATTTACAGATGGAATCTAACTCTTATGCCGGAAACACAATAATAAGCAGCGGAACGGTAATAGGAACAACGAAAAATATTAACGGAAAAGTAACAGGAAGCGGAACAGAAGATTCAGCAGTTGTATTCTACGATGCAGAAGGTGAAGTAACATTGAATGAAATTGCCGATATGGGAACATTCAGCAAAACCGGCGGAGCGACAATGACCGTAACAGAAAACTTTAAATCAATAAATGCAAATATTACAAACGGAACATTTGTAATAAACAATGATGCGTCAATGGGTGGAAGCGGAAACACATTTGAAGTTACAAACGAAATGAGAGTAGAAAATGCTACATTGAAAGGATATGGAAATATAGATTTGAAAGAATCAGGTGATTTGATAATCGGTAAAGATGCATCGTTAGCACCCGGAAATTCAACAACTACATTCAAAGTAAACGGTAACTTAATATTTGAAGATAACGGAAATTATGATGTTGAATTCGGGCAATTCGATATGGACAGCGAAGGACATTATAACGATAATACACAGGTAAAAGGAACAACAACAATCGGAGAAAATGCAACAATAACATTGAACAACTTGGAAGGTAAATATTATGTTGCCGAAACAATAGAATTAATAAATTCCGGCACATTGGAAGACGGATATGAATACAAAGAAGGAAATGTAACATTTAACGATAACGATAATAGAGGTTTAAGAGACGGATATGATACAAGAATATCAACAAGAGTATATACCGAAGACAATATATTAAAGATAGATTTACAAAGAAAACAAAGTGAATATTCTGAGGCAACAGACTTTGACAGAAGCCATAATGAGCAAGAAGCTGCAAATGCAATAGATGCAGTTTCTACAGGAAACGCCGGAGATATAACATTGCCGTTAGATGTATTGGAACATTTCTACTATTATAAAGATCCTGAAACAGGTGAAGCAAATATACCTGCATTAAAAGCAGCGCTCAATGATGTTGCCGGTGTAATACATTCAAATGCAACGAATTTGGCATTCTTTAATGCAAAAGCCGAACATGTATATGACAAAATTAAAGAAAGAAGCATAGATTTACATTCATGCAATAAAGTTCACGATAAGATATGGGCAGAATATTATTACAATGATTATAGTGTAGATAAAGATGAAAATTCACCTAAACACAAAACAACCGTAAACGGATTCTTAGTAGGATACGACATGATAACCGCAAACAATTTAACAATGGGAATTACGGCCGGTTATGGAACAAGTGAACTTAAACAAAGAAAAGATAAAGCAACAATGAATGATATAAACTTAGGCTTATACGGTGGATATGAAACCGATAAATGGTTGTTTAAAGGATTATTATTGGGTGGATATGAACAATATTCGATAGACAGAACAATTGAATTTATGGACAGATATGCAACCAGTGACCATAACGGATATAGTGCTGCATTAGATTTAGAAGGCGGATATAAAATAAGCTTGAACAAAGATAAACAAGCAAAACACAAGATGTATTTAAAACCGTTTATAGGTGTAATCGGAAGTTACATGAATAATGAAGGTTACGAAGAAAAAGGTGCGGAATCGTTGAATTTGAAAGTGGAAGATTATAATGCTCTTACGGCAGAAGCAAGAGCAGGACTTGAAATAAACGGAAAAGTAAAGAAGTTCGGATGGTATGCAAAAGCGGGAGTAAGACAATTGTTAACCGATAAACATAATGAAATAGAAATGTCATTATTAGACTTTGCTGATGAAACAAAAATGAAGATTTGGAGTGCAGAGAATGCACAAACAACATTAACAGGTGGAATCGGAGCAAATTATGATTTATCCGAAAATTGGAACATATTTGCAAACGGATTAGGAAATTTTGCAGATGTTGCGACAAACTATTATGCAAATATCGGTTTGGCATATAAATTCGGTTGCTCAAATAACAGATCAAAAAGAGAACAAGAATTAGAACAATCTTTAGAAGATGCTCAATATGAATTAAACGAAAAAGAAGAAGAAATATCTAAATTATTAGAGGATAAAGAACAAGAATTGAATTCTTCTAAAAACAATGGTCCTAAAGATAGCAGTTCCATAAAAGATGCTTCCCAAAATAAAGAAAACGGAATAGAAAATAAAGAAGATGATTTCGAAAGTAATATAGTTACCGAAGAAGAAGCACAAATATTGAAAGAAAAAACGATAAAGAGTATCAGAATGTCAGGTGCACCTACATTCTTATTCGGTACTGCAATATTAAATAATAAAGGTAAAGAGAAATTAAAAGAAATAGCAACAGAGTTGAAATCTTATCCGGATGCAAGTATATTGATAGAGGGTCATACCGATAGCGTAGGAAGCGATGAAGTTAATCAAAAAATATCGGAACAAAGAGCATCTGCAGCAGCAAGAATGTTGAAACAAAATTATGGAGTTCCTAATTTTATGACCGTAATAGGTAAAGGCAAGAAAGAACCTATAGCTTCAAATGACACGGCGGAAGGTAGAGCACAGAACAGAAGAGTAGAGATAATTCTTACAACTATAGAAGAAAAAGAGTTTAGAGTTTTGACCGAAAAACAAAAACCTGAAGAAAAGAAAGTTGAAGAGATTGCCGAGAATACAGATGATAAAGAATTCAAAATTACAGGTACCGACAAAATGGAACAGAATATCAAAAATGAAATTGAAGAAAACGCCAAGAAATATGGAGTTTATGATGTAACCGGTCTTGAGAATATGGAAAAAAATACTAAAAAAGAAATTGTATATGGACCTGTATACAACGTAACCGGTCTTGAACCTACAAAACAAGGTTTAATCTTTGAGGTAACCGGATTAACCGAAGAAGAAGTTGAAATATATGATATAGGATATAATCAACAATTCAACCAAGATTCCGCTTACAATGTAACAGGATTAGAAAAAACAAAACAAGAAATAGTGTATAAAGTAGACGGAAATCATTCGAAAGAAAATTAAACTTAACCGATGATACATGAAAAAGGAGTGTTAAAATAACACTCCTTTTTTTTATTTTGTCAGATTATTGAGAATCAGATTTTTTACCTGTTCGGTAACATTTCTTTTAGGTGAGGCAAAAACCGTTTTTATTATTAAATCTGCGGTTAACTCTTTAGCTTTCAAAAATTTCGTGTATCTGTTACCGTTTTTTAAATCGAGTCCGCTTATATCCGTAGAATCGGTAAAGACCGCAAATGTTTGTATAAAAGGTCTGTAAAATTCATCACGAATATTGAAATTATTTTCTTTTAATATCTTTTCAATTTTTTTACTTACCTGTTTAAATTGATTGTCTGTTTGTTCAAAAAGATTTCTTCTTTTTTCCGATAATATTTCTTTCCCGTCAATTATAATTTTTGTATCCTCATTTACACTGCCTTCCAACTTTGCATTGGGGAAATATTTTGTTTCAAAAATTAAAACGGTAAACGGTAAAGGAGGTTTTGTAAAAGCTATAACATCTATTTCCTGCCCAAACACGGTAACATTTTTTTTAGGGGCCAAAATAACTTTATTAAATTGCGAAATTTTGCTGAAAATCTCTTCTTCAAACATTCTTCCTGCACCGTTTTTTGATTGCTGCTTGTTATCTAACATTGAAGATAAAAGAGTGTTTTTTGATTGTAAGTCTTGAACGGTTTTGTTCAAAGAATTTTCTTGTGCCCTAAGAGCTTTTCTTACTTTTACTATTAACTCGGTTTCCGTAACCGGTTTGGACATAAAATCAAAAATCATATCGCCGGCCACTTCCGTTACCGATTCTCCGTAAGTTTTTTCCATTGCAGATAACAAAATAACTTGTACGGAAGGAGCAGTTTGTTTTATAAAAGGCAAAATATCTATTCCCGTTTCACCTACGCCGAAATGAATATCCAAAATCAAAAGATTAATGGTGTTCGGATTGTTAAGTAAAAACTTTTTTATTTCAAGTGTCGAAGAAAACTGTTTTATTTCCACATTATCAAAATGTTTAAGAATTGTTCTTTCGAGAGCATTTCTTATATTTGAATCGTCATCGGTTAAAGCTATAATTTTCTTCTCCATTTTCTCTCCTTAAATTTTGTACATAGGTATTGAAATGTTTGTTTTCAATCCTTTTTCATTTTTATCCGTAACATTTGCGGCTGTTATTTTGCCGTTTAATATAGATACGAAGTAAGCGGTATGAATGGTTCCTTCTCCCAACCTTTTTCCTTTAGAACTTTCAATTTGTTCTTTATAAAGTTTTTGTAATTTTGTTTCTTCTATTCCGCCGGCATTATCCGTAACAGATATTATCAAATTCTTTAAATCCGGCGAACAATTTAATGAAATATTTAATTTTGCAACAAAATTATCGTCGAGCAATAACTTTTGTAAAGCAAATATTGAATTATCCAAAATATTGTTTATCGCAATAAAAATTAATCTGTTTGAATAGCAATAAAATTTGTTTGGATCGTCGTTGAATTTATTAAAATTGATTTTTATGTAAGGAGCTAATTTTAAATTGTAAAATTCTATTTGATTTTCTATTTGATCTTGGATATATGAAACGGTATTTTTAGATAGTCTGCCTGTGCCAAGTTCTTCAATATGTTCTCTTGTGTTTTTTTGATTTTCCAAAATTGCATCTTTATAAGGTCTTACTATTTTTTCATACACTTCCGACAACAAATCGTTAAATCCTGTTTTAGTTTTTTCCAATTCATTTATTAAATCATGCCGGCTGCTTCTTAACAGTTCAACGGTATCTTGCGACCAGTTAAGTTCCAATGCTTGAAGTTTTTGTCTTTGAGTATCGAAAGAATCGGAAATCTCGGAGATAGTTTCTTTCTTTATTAATTCGTTTTCAAGAGTTATATCTCTTGTCATATTGTTGTTATATTTATCTATAAGGATGAATGTTATAAAAAGAATGATAAGCCATAAAAAACTACTGATATTTGCCGGAGAAACCGAATTTGTTTGGTAGTATCTTATCGGTGTTATTCCTGTTAAATTTATAATAATCGAAAGATATATCAAAACAATAATGATTGATACCAGAAATAAAGTTAATATAAAGTTCATTATGTCGGAGTCAAACTCTTTTTTATTTAAAATGTTTCTTTGTAAATAACTAAAATCAAAAGAATTTTTCTTTACAGGAATTAGTATTTTTAAAAACAATAAGAGTATTAGAATAATCAAAGGAATGGAAATCATTTCCAAAAATATAAAACCTTGGATAGAATTTACCGAAATATCCGTCATAATGGTTGTTAATATTGTGTTTGAAACGGATTTTACGGTAGCGATGTATATATATCCGGTAATTACGAAAATTATAAATTCCACAATTGATATGTTGGACATACAAATTTTAAACCAAGAAATATTGTTGTTCTTTATTTTTTGTTGGTAATGTTGTGTGAACATTGTTGTGTTATATTTCAAAATGGTCATAGAAATTATAGAGCCGATAAATACGGTAACTATGGTATTTGGAATTTCTATAAAAGTTTCAGCAATATAGTTTGCAACTATAGACAAAAAACCTGAATTATCTATAAGAAAAATATTTCTGAATAATTCCGTAAAATAAATAGAATAAGGTTGTTTAAATATCGCATCATGGAAAATTACATTTTTTATTATTGATGAAGGTATTGCAATTATAAGACCTGCCGCTATTGCAGCAAACAACACGAATTTTATAACTATGAAAAAAATTTGTTTAAAACTATTTCTGTTTTTACTTTTGGTATTAAATATTACTAAGTTTCCCGTTTCTGCAAGCCAGCCCCAAACAATTGCTCCTGTCATATTTATAACGGCAACGTAAATAAAATGCGGTGATGTGATATTTGATAGAACGATAGGTGTTGCAATTGCGGCAATTAGTGCCCAAACGGTTCCGAGCGTCATCGCAACGACAAATGTTCCCAACATATCGAAAGTTAAAAATCTGTAACTGTTTTCATAAACGAAACTATGTCCTGCCCAATTTAGTAATACGGCAAAACAAGTTATAAGGATATGAAATCTTTTTTTATAAAAAGAGTCATATATATCGGAAAATGTATCTTTGATACCCATGCTAATATAATAGGAATAAAATGAAATTTTTGCAAGATATTTTTAAAAGATATAAAAATTTGACAAACTTCTTAAGATTGTTGTATAATACCAAAACAAGTTTTTGGCATTGGGAATGTGGTGTAGCCTGGTTTAACACACTGCCCTGTCAAGGCAGAGACCGCGGGTTCAAATCCCGTCGTTCCCGCCAAGAACTAGAATAAAAGTCCTTCCTTACTCGGAAAGGGCTTATTTTTTTTGGTGATAATATGAAATTCGATAAATTTACTACCGTAGCTATTGAAAGCGCATATAAAGGTGCTGAAGTTTTATTGAAATATTTCAACAATATAAAAAAAATTGAATATAAAGGCAGAATAGATCCCGTAACAATAGCGGACAAAACTTCGCAAAAAGCAATAGTTGATAATATAAAGCAATATTTTCCGTTACATAACATTATTGCCGAAGAACAAGATTCAACATTAGCACAAAACAGTAACGATTATTGTTGGATTATAGATCCATTGGACGGAACCGTAAACTATGTCCATGGTGTTCCTACTTTTGCAATTTCCATAGGATTAAAATATAAAAATGAAATAATATCCGGCGTAATATATGCTCCCGCTTTAAAAGAAATGTTTGTTGCTCAAAAAGGGAAAGGTGCATATTTAAACAATAAGAAAATAACAGTTTCAAAAATAAAAGAAATGGTAAGAGCATTACCTGTAACCGGTTTTCCTTACTATGTAAAAGAAAATCCTACAAGAGTAATAAAAAATTTTAAAAATATAATGCTTGAAACTCAAGGCTTAAGAAGGTTCGGTGCTGCATCAATAGATTTGGCTTATGTTGCCTGTGGAAGATTCGATTTCTTTTGGGAAGAAGGATTAAAACCTTGGGATGTGGCTGCCGGAATTGTTATATTAAAAGAAGCGGGCGGTAAAATAACAGATTTCTATGGAGATAAAGATTATCTCTTTGGTAAAACAATAGTTGCTTCAAACAAAGTATTACATAAAGATATATTAAAGGTCTTAAATGAAACAGGAAAAAGTAAATAAGATAATAAAAATACTTGATAAAGAGTATGGTGATGTTGATATTGCACTGAACTTTTCAAATGTATTTGAACTTATGGTGGCAACAATACTTTCGGCACAATGTACAGATAAAAGAGTAAACATTGTTACTTCTACATTATTTAAAAAGTATAAAACCGTAAAGGATTATGCGAATGCGGACTTAAAAGAATTTGAAAATGATATAAAATCTACCGGTTTTTACAGAAATAAAGCAAAAAATATTATAGAAACGGCAAACATAGTACTAAACAAGTTTGACGGCATTGTTCCTAAAACGATGGAAGAACTTACAACACTTAAAGGCGTGGCAAGAAAAACCGCAAACATAGTTTTAGGTAGCGGTTACGGAATAAATGTGGGTATAGCGGTTGATACACATGTTATCAGATTAACTAATTTAATAGGATTATCAAAAAATTCCGATCCTAAAAAAATAGAAAAAGATTTAATGAAAATCGTTCCGAAAAAATATTGGAAAAATATTTCTTTTATGATACAAACATTGGGCAGAAGAGTGTGTATAGCAAGAAGACCGAAATGTGATATTTGCCCTGTAAATAAGTTGTGCAATTATTATAATAAGAAAGTTAAAAATTGACTGTTTTTTAATATTTTTATATACTTTACAAGCTTTATTTATTATGAATAGTAAAAATGGTGCGATGCCCGAGTTGGTTAAGGGGACGGTCTGCAAAACCGCCTTGCATCGGTTCGAATCCGATTCGCACCTTTTTTATTTTGCTCGGTTAGCTCAGTTGATTAGAGTGCTTCCTTGACGTGGAAGAGGTCGTAGGTTTGACTCCTACACCGAGCACTTTACTGAAATTTGCATAGCAAATTTTGCTTATAGTTGGTAGTTTGTAGTTGATAGTTTAATGTTAATTTTGCTTCGCAAAATTTCTAAAATACTAAAAATACCGAAAACTACAAACCACAAACTTATAAACAGAAAAGCAGAGCATTTCTCTAAGCTTTCAGCTTTAAACTATAAACTAAAAATTTGTAAAACAAATTTTTAATTTGGAGGTTATATCGTGGCAAATAATTTTTCGTTTGATATTGTATCTGAAGTAAATTTTATGGAAGTAGATAATGCTATAACTCAGGCACAAAAAGAACTTTCTCAAAGATACGATTTTAAAGGTTCGAAATCTTCCATAGATTATAATAAACAAGACAAAAAAATCACTTTAATCGGTGATGATGAATTTAAATTGAAAGCTTTAATAGATATAGTTGAAGGAAAGTTTGCAAAAAGAGGTGTTCCTTTAAAATCTATGGAATTTAAAGCTAAAGAACAAGCTTTTGAAGGAACAATCAGACAAGTTATAGAACTTATAAGCGGTTTACCCGGTGACAAAGCAAAAGAATTAACAAAAATGATAAAAAACGAAAAGTTTAAAGTTAATACACAAATCGAGGGTTCCAAAATAAAAGTTACATCGCCTAAAAAAGATGAACTTCAAGCGGTAATAGCATTTTTGAAAAATGCAAAGTTTTCGTTACCGTTACAGTTTACAAACTACAGATAATTCTGTAGATTGTAGATATTTTAAAAAAACTTTTATATAATAGTGCAATATCATTTTGGAGAGATGGCCGAGTGGTTGAAGGCGCAGTCCTGGAAAGACTGTTTATCGGTGACGGTAACAAGGGTTCGAATCCCTTTCTCTCCGTAGGTGTTTTTTTGTAAAAAAGCACAAAGAATTATAAATGGATCAAGAAGAGGATCAAGGAGAAAAAAATGAAGAAATTAGTAGTAGGAAGTTTTGCATTTGTGTTAACTTTGATGTTAGCCATAAATGTGTTTGCAACAACTTACGATGTTACAGAGTACGATGGAGAAAACGGATTAGAAAGATCCGTAGCAACAGGAGATGTTTTAAATTTAAAAAATGACATAGTTAGAGAGAAATACGGTAGTGCTGTTGAAGTTTTGGGTACATATTGGGATGAACAAAACAATATAACGATTAATGGTAACGGGTACACTATGAATGGTGGCGGATATGAAGGTTTTAAAATGACAAACTATGACTCAAGCCTTTCTGATGATACCAGTAGAACAGGTACAATAAAAAATGCAACATTAACCAACTATTCCAGTTCGTGGAATGCTATGATTCAAGTTGTCGGTGATTCGAACGGGCTTGTTACATTAAATTTGGAAGATGTTAACCTAATAAACAACGCTGTAGGAGTTCAAAATGATAGATATACGGAACTTAATATCATTTCCAACGGAACAGTAGAAATTTCAAGCAGTGCTTATATTAGATCTTACGGAACATTAAATTTTAAAGGTGGAAACATAAATATTTCCAGTACCACATTGGATTTGTATGGCGAAGCAAACAATAGTAGTAATTTAACTGTTGATAGTTCTATTTCAGGAGATGGATATATTTATAATTACAAAACGATGAATATAGGTGGAGATGCATCCGGTTTTAGCGGTTTGGTATATGTAGAAAACGGAACAATAAACTTGTTGGAAGGAGCATCTTATTTTAGTGATGCAGAGAATGTATACATTAACGGAACATTAAATTTAGTAAATAACAGTATTGATGACGGAGTAGATTTAAATACCTTGGGTGTAGCAGGAACAATGAAATTGAACATAGATGTAGATTTGGCGGAACAAGCAATAGATGATGTTCAATTTGGCAGGATAAAACCAATCAATCCGAGAAGACTGGAACCAAGTGATAATGATATAATAGATGGTAGAGCAACAGCAATCAATCCTGATCAACAAGAACCGGAAGCAAAAATAAGCTTAAACAAAATAAACTTGTTAAGTGATGCAAACAGCAAATATACGACATATACATTCGGTGAAGGAGTACAAGATTTTATAGAGTTATCATCAAGTCAAAAAGAGATATTGGGGCCAATATTTGCATATAAAGTATCATACGGAGAAGAAGAAAAAGGCAGTTCGGATGAAGGCGGGGATGATGATAATTTACCGTTTAATCCATTACAACCAGGTGATGAAGGCGGGGATGATGAAGGTGGGGATGATAATTTACCATTTAATCCGTTGAATCCTGCACAAGATCCAACTGGAGCAGATGCAGGAAGTGATGAACAAGAAAAAACAGCTTTGTTACAGTTTGAAAGACTCGGTGGCGGAGACGGAGAAGTGGATTTAACTACCGGCGGAAAGATAGAAGGACAGTTAAATCCTATACTTTTACAATCGAAAGTAGCAATAGCAGCATCAAGTATATCACAGGAAGAAGTATTTGATACAGTATTGAACAATGCAGGAAACTATACATATTTCCAGAAACAAGGATCAAATGCAGGAGATGTAGAAGACAGAGCAGCACCGACATTATGGATAAAAGCATTTGGAAGTCAGGAAGATGTAGATATGGAAGATTACACAAAAGTAAAGACGACATATTACGGAGCAGTAGTAGGATTGGATTGGGACAGACAATACAGTGACAATTTTGATGCGACATACGGAATATTTGCAAGTTATATCGGCGGTGAATTAAAAGATGAAGATTGGAGTGAAGGAGATTTTAAAGTAAAACAAAACGGCGGATATGCAGGTTTAAGAGGAAACTGGTATATAGGGAAATTGTTTATTAACGGTATATTAGATTACGGTATGTTACAAAACGATGCAGATAATCCGTATAAATCAAATGATTTCAATTCACAAGTAATAGGAGCAGCAGCAAGAGTAGGATACAATTTTGAAGTAGCAAGAAGAAGATTTACAATACAACCGAGTGTAGGAGCAACAGGTAAGTATATAATAACAGACGATTTTGAAACAGCATTGAAAAATGGAAAAGATATAAAAGAAGAAATGGATGATGTAACAAATATAACAGTAGAACCGGGATTGAAGTTGGCATTGAATTTGGGAAAATGCTGGATACTTAGCGGAGAAGGCAAATATGTAATAGAAAACTTCAGCGGAGATACAAAAGTAAAAGGTGAAGATTTAGACTTTATATTGCCTGATACAAGTTATAAGAACTACACAAATGTAGGATTGGGAATAGAAAAGATTTGGGGATATACAGTGTTGAATTTGAAAGCAAATAAGACATTCGGCGGAAGAGACGGATTCATAATAAATGCAGGAATAGAATTTAAGTTCTAATAAGGGAAAATATAAGATTGTAAGGTGGTGAAAAGCCACCTTACAATGATGTAAAAAAGGAAATAACGGAGGAAAAATATAATGAAGAAATTGTTAGGGATGTTAATGATGATGATGTTAGCAGTATGTGTAACAAGTTGCGGATCAAAATATGCAAGACCGGACAGATGTGTATGTGAATTAGGAGATCCTGCACCTGTAGTAGCTCCTGCACCTGTTCCTGAACCGGAACCGGAGCCAGAACCGGAACCGGAACCTGTACAAGCAATAAAAGAAGTTATACAAGAAGCTGTAAAAGAAGAAAAGAAAGAATTTACAATAGATTTTGAAAAGATTGCAAACCAAAGCTTGTTTGAATTTAACTCTGATAAGATATCGGAAGATAATCATGCAGGATTAGATGTGGTAGCAAAGTTCTTACAAGAAACACCTAATGTAACAGTAAAAATAGAAGGACATACCGATAATATCGGATCACAAGAATATAATCAGGACTTGTCTGAAAGAAGAGCAAAATCTGTAGCTAAATACTTGATTGATAAGGGAGTAGAAGAAGACAGAATAACAACTGAAGGTTTCGGATTCTCAAAACCGATAGCAAGCAACAAGACTGCAGAAGGAAGAGCAAAGAACAGAAGAACAGAGATGAAATTTAAGATAAGTGATGTGGAAGGTAGCGCCGAAGTAACAAAATCGGGTGAATTAAAAGAAGTTGTACAAGAAGAATCAGGTGAAGCTTCAGCTGCAAAATAAGAATAGAAGCAGAACATAAATATAAAAAAGACAGGGAATAAAATCCCTGTCTTTTTTTACTCGTTCACTTGGTGTCTTGTTATTTCCAATCATCCAATCTTCTAATCTTTTAATTTTCCGTCGTTGTTGATTATTTACATCTATACATCCATCCCTCTATCCCTCAAAATTTGCTTTGCAAATTTTCAAATCCGCTATTGTGCGTGGCATCTTCAATAATTACACAATTCGATTTATCTACACTTTCCAATGTTAGTTGATAAGGAATGATTTTATCTTTTTTACCGATATAGTGAGTTTGTTCTATATCGGGGATAGCATCTAAATCTAAAGAATCTTTTAACGGAACATAATTAAAATATGTTGTCCATCTGGTATGATTTAAAAGTCCGGCAATGGTTACCCATTTAACAATATTCAAATCTTGTTGATATTGATTTATTATAAGTCCGCAAATTAAAGCCCCGCCGGAATAACCTATTAAAACAGCTTTTTTATCACCTGCAATTTGTTTTATTGCCTGAGCCATGTTATCGACTATTTTTTGCGAAAATCGTCCCGTAGTCCAATCGATATTGTTGTGGCTAGTACTTTTAATATATTGGCAAGGTCTTGCCAAATATACGACATTGACATTAGTGTCATTAAAAGCAATATTTCTTAAAAAATAACTTCTGGGTGTAGGGTCTGTCGTAGGATAACCGTTAGAAGTGTATGCATGACCGTCACCTTCAACATAAATTCTTATCGGCAAACTTTCATCTTCTATTTTTTGCCAACTTGCCAAAACATAGTCGTCCGTAGTTATCTCTTTATATATAAAATCTTCGGGCGGTTTTGTTTGTATTGTAGAACAAGAACAGAATAAAAAGATAAAAGATAAAAATATAAAAATTTTTCTCATGTTATTTTATTACCTGTTTTAGTATATCATCGGTTTCAATAAATTTTATTGCCTTATCAAAAGAATCTTGTTCTGATAAAATCGTATAATAATTTTGTTTTACTGCCGGTGCAAGTTTTAATGCTTTTATAAATTCTTGTTTGTTTATAGGATCTTGAGCTACGAAATTAAAAAATCCGGTTTTTAACAAGAAATCCTTTACTTTATCTTGTTGATTATTTTGTAATAATGAACATAAATAAGTCGCTGTTCCCACCTGTAAACCGTGCATCTTTTGATTGGTACAAACCGCATCAAGAGCATGAGAAATTAAATGTTCGCTTCCGCTTGCCGGTCTTGAAGATCCGGCAATTTCCATCGCTATACCGCTTAATACAAGCGAGTTTACCATTCTGTATTTAAATTCGTTATCTTCAGGTTTTAAATCATTGCATAAATATACTATATCCAACGAATTGTGTGCCATAAGACCTGCAAAATCGTTAAAATATTCATATCCTTTTAAAAATGATTGTTTCCAATCGTGAAGTGCCGTAATTTTTGAAATAGTGTCACCTATACCGGAATATATTGAAGATTCGGGAGCATTGGATATTACATCGATGTCTGCAACTACTCCGTAAGGTATTGTAGATTTTACACTTTTTCTTTTTCCGGCAACAAGTAAAGAAGTGTTCGGACTGCAAAAACCGTCGTTAGATACCGATGTCGGAACTGTTATATAAGGCAATTTTAGTATATGTGCACAATATTTCCCGTAATCAAGCGCTTTACCTCCGCCTATACCTAATAACACTTTAGTGGTGGACGGAATTTTAAATGCGGTATGTATGGCATTTTCTATATTTATATCTGAAATGTTATCTTTATGAACAATTTTTATGTTATATTTTTCGAGTCCCGAATAAAGTTTGTCCGCAACTATGTTTTCTATACCGTCACTGAAAAACAAAGCAACTTCGGTAAAGTTCCTGTCAATGAGATATTTGCCTATTTTTGCAATTTTCCCGTTACCGATTTTAAGTAAAGAAGGAATATTTATTTCTTTATTATTCATATATGCTCCTGATATAATTTAAAATGTCGGTAAAATCTTTAAAAGGTTCCGTTTTTATATTTTCTTTCTTGCATAATTCCAAAAGCATATCTTTTGCAAAAACGACATCTGCGATTTTTGCGGATTTAAAGTCCGGCTTTCCGTCACCGGCATATATGGTGAAAAAACCGTCATCTTTTAAATTTTGAACTATTTTTTCTTTGGATATTCCCGTATTTGAATTGTAGTAAGGTGAAGTTTCTTCCGGTGCAACAAGTTTCATGCCGTTTTGTTGAGAATATGTTGCATCGTTTGAAACCAAGATAATATTATATTTCGATAAAGTGTCGGCAATTCTTTTTTTTATGTAATAGTTTGTTCCCGCACTGCAAATATAAAAAGGAATTTTTTTCTCCATACAATATTTTGCCGTATCGTAAAAGTACGAATCAACTTCTATTGTGGAAATAAAGTCGTCCAATTCTTGTTGGGTTAAATGTATTTGAGAAAATATTCCGGTAAGTGCATCAATGTGCTTTATTTTCCCGTTAAGATAATCGTTCCATGGTGCAAGAGCATCTTTTTTATCTTTTAAAAGGGTATCTATTACCATATAAAAGAAATCTTTTTTTGATATGGTTCCGTCAAAATCACTTATTAAAACAATTTTATTTTTCATAATAATTTATTATATAAAATTTAGAGTAATTTTTAATTAATTTTATAGCCTGTTTTTTCTTGATTTAGGTCGTAGTTTTTTATAAAATTATATAGTTGTTATAATTTAAAAAACAGGTTAAAAAAATATATGAAAAACTTAATGAAAATATTTTTGAATAAAGGATATTTTCCTTTTTGCATGTCTCAGTTTTTGGGCATTTTCAATGACCAGTTCTTTAGAATAGCATTGGCTATTTACATAATGATGGGCGCAAATTCCCTGTCGCAGGGAACAAGATATTTCTTTGCATCGTTTTTGATAGCGGTATTTATGTTGCCGTCGTTACTGTTTTCGGCAACAGCCGGTGAAATTGCCGACAAGTACAGAAAAGATATTATTATAAGAATCGTAAAGATAGCTCAACTTTTGTTGGCTTTTATAGGAATAGCCGGTTTCTTGTTGCACAGTGTTACGATTTTATTAATAGTATTATTTTTGGCAGGAACCATTTCAACTTTATTTTCTCCGACAAAATATAGTGCAATTCCTGAATTTTTGAAACAGGAAGATCTCGTTGCCGGAAACACAATAATTCAAGTCGGAAATTATATTTCGATGTTATTGGGAATTATTTGCGGTATATTGGTGTACTCGATAGATAGAAGTTGGCTTTTTCTTATATATTTGGCGGTAGCGGTAATAGGATTTATTGCTTCTCTTTACATTCCGGAACTGAAAACAAGCACACAAAAATTTAAAATTTCAAAGAATTTCATTAAAACAACAATAAAAAATATGCATTACTTAAAATATACAAAAGACATCTACATGTGTATTTTAGGTATATCATGGTTTTGGTTTATCGGTGTTGTGTTGGTTTACCAAATTCCGAACTTTGCGGAAATCGTTTTAAAAGGTCAAAAAGATTTGTATACATTTTTGGCATTGCTTCTTACATCGGGAGTTTTTGTAGGAGCATTACTTTCATATTTCTTGTTAAAGAAAGAAATATCCGTAAGATATGTTCCGATATCGGTAGTTTTAATGACACTGTTTATAGTAGACTTATCGTTTAGTGCAAAATATGCACACATTGCATTAACAACAAACATTGCATTAACCAGCTTTCTTTCAACTTTTTCCGGTATAAGAATAATAATAGATGTTTTTGCATATTCGCTTTTTGCGGGACTTTATATTGTTCCGTTAATAACAATGTTGCAAGTGTTGGCAAAAAGGAAAATCAGAGCAAGAGTGTTTGCCGTAAACGATATTGTTAATGTACTGTTTATGATAGCAGGCTCTTCCGTTTGTTTCTTGTTTATAAAAATGGGACTTGCTTTCCCTGTAGTTTTAACGATAATAGCAATATTTAATGTGCTTGCCGCTATATACATAAGTACTCTTTTACCTGCACACCTTTTAAGAATAATAGCAAAAAGATTTATAGATATTTTGTATAAAATAGAAGTTGTCGGTATGGAAAATTTTGAAAAGTGTAAAGGCGGAACTTTAATTATTGCAAACCACACTTCTTTAATAGATGGTCTTATTCTTTCGGTAACTTTCGGAGAAAAACTTTCATTTGCAATTAACAGTGATGTAACAAACAAATTTTGGTTAAAACCTTTCTTAAAAATAATAAAATATTTTCCTGTAGATAACACAAATGTGATGGTCGTTAAATCGATAATCGATGAAATAAAAGAAGGCGGAATAGTTGTAATTTTCCCCGAAGGAAGAATTACTACTACAGGCGGACTTATGAAAGTTTATCCGGGACCTGCCGTTATTGCCGACAAGAGTGATGCCGATATTTTACCTATATGTATCGAAGGAATACAATATTCCGATTTTTCGTATTTCGGAGCAAAAACAAAAAGTAAAAGACAAAGAAAAATTAAACTTACAATTTTGCCTCCGAGAAAACTTGATGTAAACCAATCGTTGTCCGATACAAGAAGAAGAAATATTGCCATGACAAAACTTTACGATATTATGTGCGAAATGAAGTTTGCAAGCAATTTTTCCGATAAAACTCTTGTTGAATCTTTAATAGACAGTTTATCTTTAGTCGGAAGAAGAAAAGAAATATTGGACGATATTAACAGACAACCTATAAGACTCGGCAGATTTTTAGGTGCTATATTTGCTTTTGCACATAAGATAGTTAAACAAACGGAAAATAAAGAGTATGTCGGAATTATAGCAGCCAACACAAAAACAATGATAGAAATATTTTTTGCTTTGTCGGCACTGAACAGAGTTCCGGCAATGATAAATTTTACCGACAGTATCGAAAATATTCTTTACAATTTACAAAATGTCGGTATAACAAAAGTTTATACTTCAAAAAGATTTATAAAAGCTTCAAACTTGGAAAATTTAATAAATGCTTTAAAAGAAAATAAAATAGAAGTTATTTATGCCGAAGATATTAAAGACAGTCTTACATTATTTAATAAGGTAGCGGCATATATAAAATCTTATTTTCCCAGAACATATTATAGAAATATTTGTTCTACTTTCGACGTGTTTTCTCCGGCCGTTGTATTATTTACGTCGGCATTTAAAGGAAAAAGTAAAGCGGTAGTTTTATCACATAAAAATATACAAGCTTCCAGAGCACAACTTTCAAGTGTTATGGATTTCGGTATTATGGATAGTTTCTTTAATGCAATGCCGATATTTTCTTCTTTAGGTCTTGTTGCAGGAACATTGTTACCTATTTTAAGAGGTATAAAAGTTTTTGAATATCATTCACCGTTACACTATAAGATGGTATCGGAACTTGTATATGATACGGATTCTACCGTTTTGTTGGGAACGGACACTTTCCTTAACGGGTATGCTCAAAATGCTCATCCTTACGATTTTTATGCAATAAGATATGTTATAGCCGGAATAGAAAAACTTAAAGAAGAAACAATACATATTTGGGAAGAAAATTTCGGTAAGAGAATTTTTGAAGCTTACGGAACAACCGAAACAGCTTCTACAATTTCAATAAACACTCCTATGTATTTTAAAGAGTATAGCGTGGGAAGATTTTTGCCGTCTGTCGAATGTAAGTTGGAATCTACCACGGCTTTTGTAGGTTCAAGCCATTTGTTGGTAAAAGGTCCTAATGTTGCAAATTGTTATATAGAAAACAAACAACTTGTTTCCAAAAAAGCCGAGGGGGAATGGTTTGATACAGGTGATATTGTTGAAGTAGACAGAGAAGGTTTTGTTTTCATGAAAGGTAAATCAAAAAGGTTTACGAAAGTTGACGGAGAAAGTATTTCTTTAACGGAACTTGAATTTAATATATCAAACATTTGGAAAGAATCTAAAAATGCCGTATTAACGGTACAGAACAACAGAAAAAAAGAAATTGTGTTGTTCACAACGAACCAATCTGCGACATTGGAACAATTACAAAAAGAAGCTCAGGAACAGAAAATTGAAAATTTTGTTTTACCGAACAAAATAATTGTTGTAGAAAAAATTCCTATTATAGGAACCGGTGCTACCGATTATACGAAGTTGCATGAAATGTTTAAGGAACTTAACAAATGATAAATACATTAGTAAAAATTTTGATTAATAAAAAATTAGTAATTGCTTTATCCAAGCTTTTCTTGGGTGTTCAAGTAAAAGGGTTGGAAAATATTAAAGATTTGCAGGGAAAGGCTTTGTTCGTTGTAAATCATAACTCTTTTATAGATGCATTTTTGTTATGGGCATTTATTCCGGAAGAATTATGTTTTACTATTAACCCTATAGTTGCAAAAAAATGGTATGTAAAACCGTTATTAAACATTGCAAAATTTTTTCAAATAGAACCTAACAACCCTATGGCAGTAAAATCCATGATAAGAGAAGTAAATAACGGACACAAAATAGTTATTTATCCGGAAGGAAGAGTTACCTCTACGGGCAGCATGATGAAAATTTATCCCGGTCCTGCAATGATTGCAGATAAAACTGATGCTCAAATAGTTCCTATATACATAGACGGTACTCAATATACAATTTTTTCGTATTACAGAAACAAAGTTAAAATAAGACCGAGCACAAAAGTAACATTAAATATTTTTAAACCTACAAAATTAAATGTAGATAAAGAGTTGAAAGGCGAAGAAAGAAAAAAAGAAATTACAAAACAGCTTTTCGATATTATGACAAATGCAAAATATTATTCCGCAAGCGATCAAAAAACTTTGTTTGAATCTTTAATCGAAGCAAAGAATTTTGTAGGAAGAAGATTTAAGATTGTGGAAGATATAGCAAGAAAACCCATAAATTACGGTCAACTTCTTACTGCCGCATTTGTTTTAGGTAAACAGTTCACAAAGCACAGTAAACAAAAAGAAAAGGTAGGTTTTTTAATGCCGAATGCCGCAGCATCCGTGGTTGCTGTTTTCGGTATGCAGGCGTATAACATTGTTCCGTGTATGTTAAACTTTTCCACCGGAACGAAAAATATGATTTCCTGTTGTAAAACCGCTGCAATTAAAACGGTATATACTTCAAAGCAGTTTGTTATAAAAGGCGGTTTTACCGACCTTATAAAAACAATGGAAGAAGAAGGGCTTCAAATAATTTATCTTGAAGATTTGAAAAAAGGAATAACTTTACAGGAAAAACTTACGGGTTTATTTGCTTCATTCTTTCCCAAATATTATTACAACAAGATTAAAGGTGATGTGTCTGTAGAAAAAGATCCTGCCGTAATTCTTTTTACCAGCGGTTCCGAAGGAGTTCCTAAAGGTGTTGCTTTAAGTCACAGAAATATACAGGCAAACTTAAACCAAATAAGAGCGGTTTTGTTTTTTGACACTCAAGACAGATTTTTTATGGCATTACCTATATTCCATTCTTTCGGGTTCACTTGCGGAATGGTTCTTCCTATAACAAGTGCCATAAAAGTTTTCTTTTATCCTACACCGTTACATTATAAAATTATTCCTGAACTTATTTATGATACAAACTCAACAATTACATTTACCACACCTACTTTCTTTAGCGGGTACGGTAAAAGTGCACATGCTTACGATTTTTATTCTATAAGACTTGCAGTTGTTGGTGCCGAAAGAGCAAAAGCAGAAACAGCAAAAAGTTTGTTTACGAATTTCGGTATAAATCTTTTGGAAGGTTACGGAGCTACGGAAACAGCTCCTGTTCTTTCGGTAAATACAGCTATGTACCATAAAAAAGGTTCCGTAGGCAGAATTTTCCCGGGAATACAAATGAGATTGGATGAAGTTCCCGGAATAAAAGACGGCAAAAAGCTTGTGGTTAAAGGCAGAAATGTGATGTTGGGTTATATAAAGAGTGATAACCCCGGAGTAATACAACCTTTGGAAGACGGTTGGTACGATACCGGTGATATCGTTTCCGTAGATAAAGATAATTTTATTACCATAAAAGGCAGAGCAAAGAGATTTGCAAAAATTGCCGGTGAAATGGTTTCGTTAACCGCTGTAGAAGAAATGATAACGGCTCTTTGGCCTACTTATCAACATGCGGTTGTTACAATACCGGATGAAAAGAAAGGTGAACAGTTGATACTGTTTACTACAAGGCCTGACACCGTTTTCAGTGAAATAAGTGCTGCTTTTAAAGCGCAGGGTTCAAGCGATTTGTTTGTCCCTAAAAAGATAAAAGTGTTGGAAGAAATGATTATTATGGGTAACGGTAAAGTTGATTATGTTACCCTTGGTCAGAAAGCCACAGAGTTGTTTGGCTAACGGCAGAAGATTTGAAGAATAGAAGATTAGAAGAATGGAAGGAAAGTTGTATTTTTTTGCAAAGCAAAAAAATTATTGTTATTAAAAATCACATATTAGCTTCCAATCCTCCAATCTTCCAATCCTCTAATCTTCATTTATTTTTATAGCAGTTATAAAAACAAATAACGGATTATAATATTTTAATATACATATAAGACAAAATAAGGACATTATAGTATGAGTACAAGAGAAGATGTAAGAAATGTAGCAATAATAGCCCATGTTGACCATGGTAAAACAACAATAGTAGATTCAATGTTGAAGGTTGCGGGTGAATGGACAGTTAAAGATGATGAAGTTCAAGATACCGTTTTGGATTCCGATCCCATTGAAAGGGAAAGGGGCATCACAATCCTTGCAAAGTGCACTTCAATAAAATATAAAGATCATACCATAAACATAGTAGATACTCCGGGACATGCCGATTTCGGCAGTGAAGTTGAAAGAGTATTGAAAATGGTAGACAGTGCAATTCTTATGGTAGATGCGGCCGAAGGTCCTATGCCGCAAACAAGATTTGTTTTAAGGAAAGCATTGGAACTTGGATTAAATCCCATAGTTGTTATAAACAAAATGGATAAACCGCAAGCCAATGCCAGTAAAGCAATAGATGATATATTTGAATTGTTTATGAAACTCGGTGCAACAGACAGACAACTTGATTTCCCTATTTTTTATGCTTCCGGCAGGGAAGGTTGGGCAAGCACAAAGATAGATGCTAAGGGAACGGATGTTTCACCGTTACTTGACGGCATAATAAAATATGTTCCCGCACCTGAAGCCGATAAAGACAAACATTTGCAAATGCAAATAACGATGATAGATTATAACAACTTTTTAGGCAGAGTGGGTATCGGAAGAATTTTAAACGGTTCAATTAAAAAAGGTCAAACGGTTCTTCTTGTAAATAAAGACGGATCAACTCAAGCAAAAGCGGTAAAAATAGAGAAGTTTTTAGGCCTTTCAAAGGTTGAAGTTGAAGAAGCCTGGGCGGGAGATATAGTTTCTATATCCGGTCTTGAAGGGTTAAAAGTCGGTGACACAATTTGTGAACTGGAACATCCGTTACCGCTGGAACCTTTAGCAATAGATGAACCTACAATATCTATGGACTTTTTGGTTAATGATTCTCCTTTTGCAGGCAGGGAAGGTAAATTTTTAACATCAAGACATTTGAAAGCTCGTCTTGAAAAAGAAGCACAAACAAATGTCGGTTTAAAAGTTGAAGAACTTGAAGGTGAAGGAAGATTTAAGGTTTCCGGCAGAGGAGAACTCCATTTAACCGTTCTTATAGAAAATATGAGAAGAGAAGGTTTTGAACTTGCAGTATCAAGCCCTGAAGTTATTTTTAAAGAAGTTGACGGAAAAATGTGTGAACCTATGGAATATCTTATTCTTGATATAGATTCCGATTTTCAGGGAGTAGTTTTTGAACTTATCGGAAAAAGAAGTGCACAACTTGAAAATATGGTAAGTGAAGGTAAAGATCATTTAAGGTTGGAATATATTATTCCGTCAAGAGCATTGATAGGATTTAAAAACGAATTTTTAACTGCGACAAAAGGTACCGGAATAATGCATCACAGTTTTTACGGATATTTACCGAAAGCGGATATTTCTTCGTTAAGAGGTAACGGAGTATTTATTGCTATGGCTCCGGGAAAAACCACCGCTTATGCTTTACATAATTTGGAAGACGGCGGAGAGATGTTTGTAGGTCCGGGTGAAGAAGTTTATGAAGGTATGATAGTCGGACAAAACTCAAGAGAAAGAGATCTTGTGGTTAACCCGTGCAAACCAAAAAAACTTACCAACATGAGAAGTAAAGCGGCAGATGAAGCATTAACATTAACACCGCACAGAGTTATGAGTTTGGAACAGTCTGTAGAATATATTGCTCCCGACGAACTTGTGGAAATTACACCGACATCGTTAAGATTAAGAAAAAAGATATTAAATGCTTTAGACAGAAAAAGAACGGCAAGAAACGAAAGATACGAAGAAGCCCAACTCGAAGAAAAACTGGAAGATTAGATGATTGGAAGATTAGAAGATTGGATGGAATGTTGTATTTTTTTGTTTTGCAAAAAAATCTAATAATTAAACAAAAATTCACAAAGTGAATTTTTACAATAAACCATAAGCCATAAACTATAAGCTATAAGCTAAAAAATTGCTTTGCAATTTTTTTAAAAATGGTATAATAGGAAAAATTATTTTAGATAGGAGCAAGTAAGTATGAAAAAGTTATTTTTATTGGCAGTAGCAACAGTTGTGTTGTTTTCAACAGCAGCATTTGCAGGAACAAAAGAAGGTTTGGAATTGGAATTGAAACAGTTGGCAGTTAGTATCACAAGTACCGAAGTTCACAATTCCTCAATAGCATTTACAAATGCAAGATTAACAGCCGATCCGCAAACAGCAATTCAAGGTAAATTGGATTTTGATGCAAGATATTTTTTACCTAAATTCTTGTGGACAAATAATCTTTATATGGAATATGGTAAAACAACCGTAAGACCTGTAAACAAAGAAGAACTTACAACGGAAAATGCAGATAAAATTACCGTAACATCGGATTTAACATACAGATTATGGACAGTAGGAGAAGAGTTTATAGGCGGTTTTGAAGCCGGTCCTTTTGTAAACATCGGTTATGAAACGGAATTTGATGCACCTGAAATCGAAATAGAAGAAGGTGTAAAAGAAACAGGTAACAGAAAACAAATTCTCAGAGGTAAAGCAGGTTTTAAACTTTTTGAAGGTAAATATTTGAAAGAATTGTATGCAGCGTATGTTTTTGAAAGAGATTTTACTTATACACCGGAAACAAACAGATCAGCTTTTGAAGCAGGTTTCAAAGCAGAAGCAGAAGTAAGAGAAGGTGTTAAATTTGTAGCATGGTCTTATTACAGAGATTATTTATCATATAGTGAAGAAACTATCAGTGATTTGGATTACGAAGTAGAAGCGGAATTAAGACTTGATGTAAAATTGTGGAACAATCTTTCCGTAGCACCTTTTGTTAACTATTATTGTGCAGCAGCAGAACGTTTTAATTGTGTAGCGGATAACTGGTATACCGGTGTACAAATTTCTTACAGCACATTCTTTAAAAAAGCTAACGAAATATAATTTTAAGTTAACATAATAAAAATAAGCTCTATTGTTAAAATAGGGCTTATTTTTTTTGTCAATAAATGGTAAAATTACTCTAATAATATTATAGGAGAATTTTATATGAAAAATATGCCGGAATTTAATAAAGTATCAAAACAATTATTACAGGCAATGCCTTACCAATATGTAGGTAACAATATAAATGTTTGTATAGAAACAGACGAATTTACATGCCTTTGTCCATGGACGGGACTTCCTGATTTTGCACATTTAAAAATTCAGTATGTTCCGAACAAAGTCGTTGTTGAACTAAAATCTTTGAAAATGTATTTGCAATCTTACAGAATGGTTGGTATGGTTCATGAATCCGTAGTAAATAGTATTATGAAAGATATTAAACAATTATTAAAACCTAAACAGATATATGTTGAATTAGTATTTAAAATCAGAGGCGGAATTACAACAACAGTTTCCGCAGGCAGCATTAAAGAAGGTAAAAAATAAATGTCGAAATCGATAGCATTTGTCGGTAACCCCAATGTCGGCAAGTCCGTAATATTTAATAAACTTACCGGCCAGTATGCAGTTGTTTCAAATTATGCCGGAACCACTGTTGATGTTACAAGAGGAAATATTACAATCGGCAGTGAACAGTATCAGGTTGTAGATACTCCCGGCACATACTCTTTAATGCCGTTATCAGAAGACGAGCAAGTTACAAGAGATTTAATAATAAAAGAAAAGCCTAACATTATAGTACAAGTATGCGACATGAAAAATATCGAAAGGTCGCTGCACTTGTTCTGTGAACTTGCATTGTTTAAAATTCCTATGGTGTTGGTTTTGAACATGAGAGATGAAGCCATTCAGTCGGGAATTAGAATAAATATAAAGAAGTTAACGGAAATTTTAGGTGTTCCGATAACCTGCTGTACAGCAACAACCGGTGACGGTGTGAGTGATATTTTAAAAATTATACCGCAGGCGACCGTAAGCAACTTAAATATTGAATATAAAAACAGTAAAGATATTTTAACAATAGAGAACGTTTTAAAAGATAAAACTTCAATAGCTAAAGCGTTGGCTGTATATTTGTTGTCGGGCGATAAAGATATAAAACAGTATGTTCCGCAAAAGTTGCAGGGAAAAGTTTTTAAGTTGGTATCGGATACCGTTAAAAACGAATACAAAATGTTTGCGGCACAAATATTTCACGATAACAATGAAACAATATTAAAAATCGTTTCCGAAGTAAAAAAAATAAAACACAGAAAACATAAAAGTGTTATGGAAAAGTTAGGCAACATTTGTTTGCATCCGTTTTGGGGAACGATAATAATGTTGTTCATCATTTTTATAATGTACGAATTTATTGGAGTGTTTGTTGCAGGTGTCGTTGTAGATTGGATACAAACGAAAGTTTTTGAAGAATTGATAAACCCGTTTATTGCAAACTGTTTTGATTATTTGGGAACGGGACCGGTTGTAAATTTTATAAAAGATTTGTTTGTAGGTCAGTACGGAATTTTTACAATGGCAATACCATATGCTTTTGCAATAATATTCCCTATAGTTATTGCATTTTTTTCATTTTTCGGAATATTGGAAGATTCCGGATATTTACCGAGATTGTCGGTAATACTTAACAGATTGTTTTCACTTGTAGGTTTAAACGGTAAAGCCGTTCTTCCTATGGTTTTGGGAGTCGGTTGCGGAACGATGGCTGTGCTAAGTTCAAGAATACTTGAGACAAAAAAAGAAAGGATGATAGTTGTAATTCTTTTATCGCTTTCAATACCGTGTTCTGCACAGTTGGGAATAATTCTTGCAATGTTATCGTCCGTATCTTATAAAGCGACAATAGTTTGGTTGTTATGCATATTGTTTTCGCTTTTTCTGGTGGGAAAAATTTTGGATTTTTATGTTAAAGGCGAGTCTACAAACTTTATTATAGAAATTCCTAAAATGAGAATACCGTCAATAATAAACATTTTGTCTAAAGTTAAAATGAGACTTGTTTGGTACATGAAAGAAGTAGTTCCTTTATTTATTTTAGCTACGGTCGGCTTGTTTTTTATGGACAAAATTCATTTGCTTACAACACTTGAAAGATGGTTTTCACCTATAGTAGTAAAATTTTTAGGGTTGCCTGTAGAAACGACAAGCACATTTATTATGGGCTTTTTAAGAAGAGATTACGGAGCATCCGGAATTTATACTTTGGCACAAGACGGACTTTTGTCGGGAACACAAATTTTGGTTAGTGCGGTAGTTATAACATTGTTTGTTCCTTGTCTTGCACAAAGTTTGATGGTAATAAAAGAGCATGGAATAAAAATTGCTTCAATAGTTTTTATAGCGATAACGACTTATGCCGTTTTATTCGGCGGACTGCTAAGATTTTTATTGTCGGGACTTTAAAAACATGAAAACAAAACTTATACAAAACAACAGTAACGATTTGGTTGTGTTTTTAACGGGTTGGGGATGTGATGATAAACAATTCAAAAATTTTTCGTCAAGCAAAAACTTGTTGTTGTGCTGGGACTATTGTACATTGAATTTTGAGTTTGATTTCAGTAAATATAAGAAAGTAAGTTTGTTAACTTATTCTGCAGGTGTTTTGATAGCTTGTTTGTTGCAAGATAAATTTCCTAAATTCGATAAGAAGGTTGCTGTAAACGGTAATCCGTTAATGACAGATAAGAAGTTCGGTATAAGTAAAAAAATAATAGATTTGATGTTGAACTTAAATTTAGATAACTGTATGGATTTTATATCAACCTATCTTGTCCACGATGAACAAGAACTTAAAAAGTTTCTGTCTGCACCTTCTTACAGACCGTTTGAAAGTTCAAAGCAGGAAATAATAAAGTTACAGGAATATTGTAATTTAAAGTTTACACCGATAGAATTTGATAAAGTAATTTTGTCCGATAACGATAAAGTTTTTAATCCGGTTACACAACAGGAATATTTTAAAGATAATTTTGTATTGTTAAAAAATGCATCACATCATACACCGTTTTTACGATTTAGTTCCGTTGATGAAATTTTTAATTTGTAGGTAAAAAGGGGAAAAATGAATCCAAACCCAAACAAAATATTTCCTAACAGAAAAATTAAAACAATAACAAATGTTAAACCTGCGATAAAAAACAAAAATATTATTGTCGGAGACTTTACTTATTTTGCAGATACCGATTTTGAAAAGCATGTAACACACCATTATGATTTTATCGGGGATAAACTGATAATAGGAAAATTTTGTCAGATAGCTGCAGGTGTAAATTTTGTAATGAATGGTGCAAACCATCAAATGAATGCGGTTACAACATTTCCTTTTTATATTTTTGAAGGTTGGAAACAAAAAGTTCCGCCGTTAAACAAAATGCCTTTAAAAGGTGATACAATAATAGGTAATGATGTTTGGATAGGACAAAATGTAACAATTTTGCCGGGAGTACATATCGGGGACGGAGCAATTATAGGATTAAATTCCGTTGTAGGAAGTGATGTTGCTCCATACACGATAGTTGCAGGTAATCCTGCAAAAGTAATAAGAAAAAGATTTGATAATCAGTTGATAAAATTGTTGCTTAAGTTAAAATGGTGGGATAAGAGTGTGAAAGAAATTAACGACTTAATCCCGATTTTAACGGATAATAATTTAACAGAAGTAAAGAAGAAGTTGAAGAAATTAGTTCTGTAAAAACAGTTCTTTTAAAATTTCTCATTTACAAGCAAAAAAGACATTCGTTTGAAAATTGAAAACCAAAGGCCAACCCCGGAGAGCTTTATTTCATAAACTCTCCGCCCAACGGCAACGCTTTTTTCTAACGACCTGATGAAACGAAAAAAGCTCAAACAATGACACATTGCCCTACGGGAAAAAACTTGATTTATAGTTTTTTGTTTTCAATTTTCTGCACTCATAGACGGCTTTAATCATGCTTGTAAACGAAAATTTTAAAAGTCTGTCATTGCGAGGCGGTGTAACCGCCGTGGCAATCCGGTCGTTGTCGTTTTGTCGTTGTCGTTAGATTTACAAGTTCGTAAACGAAACGAAGTGTTTTCAAAATGAAGTGTACTAAAAGGACAGCGGAGCGAATGAGTACATGATTTTTGAAAACACAAAGTTGCAGTTAGAAATTGTAAATCGTTATAATCTGTAAAAGGAGCAATGTATGGCTATAAACGAGCACAAGAGTAAAGAAAACATAGATATAGAAGAAGCTCTCGGAGTAATCTGGACATCTCTTCAAAGAAACGAAGATGATTTTGAAAAAGTTTCCGAAACAATAGAAAAAGGCGTATCCAAAAATATAACTAATATTCTCTTGGAAAAGAATTTTATAATTAAAGAAAAAAATAAAATAAAACTTACCGATGCCGGTGAAGATTTAGGGAAACAGCTTACCAGAAGACACAGACTTACCGAAAGATTGTTAGCCGATGTTTTGGATTTTAACAGACAGGATATAGAAAAAATCGCTTGTGATTTGGAACATAACCTTTCCACCGATTTGGCAGACTCTATTTGTACATTGCTCGGGCATCCGAAACAATGTCCGCACGGAAACCCTATTCCGGAAGGAAACTGTTGTAAAAATTCAAGCAGCAAAATAGAATCTATCGTTGTTCCGTTATCAAAAATAGATATTGCCGAAGAAGTTACTCTTTCGTATATAGTTACAACAAATCACGACTATATGCACAAACTTTTATCTATCGGTTTGGTTCCGGGAACAAAATTAAAATTACATCAAAAGTTTCCTACATATATCGTGAAGGTTAACGAAACACAAATTGCTTTGGACGGTGAAGTTGCAAATCTTATTTATGTAAGAAAATAAGTATGTAAAGTTTTGTATAATTTAGAGTATGAAAGTTATAAAAATTGTAATATTAACATTATTGATAACATTTTTATTATTTGCAGCATCTGTTTATATAACTTTTAAATATATTCTTACTCCCGAGAGAATAAAAAATTATGTGCGAACTTATGTAGAAAGAACTATCGATGAGCAATTTGAAAAATATAAAAAAGAACTGCTGGATAAAATATCTTTTTCGGGCTTTTCAAGTGACAAAGAACAAGAAACGGAAAACAAGGATGATAAAAAACTGGACGAAAATATTGAAAGTGTCGAAGTGCTGGAAAGTGTAGGAGACATAAATTATTTAGCTACAAAATTTGCGAATATAGATATGGTGCAAGGAATAAATGATGTGAATTTGTTAAGTCATAAAGTGTTTGGTGATGTTAATTTGAAGATAGAAAAATTAAAAAATAAAGTTGCGGAATATTTCTCAAATAATAATAAGGAAGAGGAGTAAAATGTTTAACGGAAAACAAAGAATACATTTCGTCGGTATCGGTGGATCCGGTATGAGCGGAATTGCCGAAGTGGCACTAAATTTAGGACATCAGGTTTCAGGATCGGATATTAAAAAAACTGAAGTAACACAAAGATTAAAAGAGTTAGGTGCAAAAATATATATCGGTCATAAAGCCGAAAATGTAAAAAATGTGGATGTTGTCGTAACATCTACCGCAATTTCAAAAGATAACCCCGAAGTTAAACAGGCAATAAAAGAAAAAATAATTATTATTCCCAGAATAGAAATGCTTGCAGAACTTGCGAGATTAAAATATACAATTACCATTGCAGGAACACATGGTAAAACAACCACAACATCAATGACGTCTATGATTTTGGATGAAGGCGGATTTGATCCTACAATCGTTATCGGCGGAAAACTAAAAAATTTGAAAACAAATGCAAGGCTCGGTAAAGGTGAATATATAATTGCCGAAGCAGATGAATCCGACGGATCGTTTTTAAAACTTTCACCTGTACTGACAATAGTTACAAATATAGATAACGATCATCTCGATTATTATGGTTCTATGGACAATTTAAAACAGGCTTTTATAAAACATATAAACAGTCTTCCGTTCTATGGTTGTGCAATGGTTTGTACCGACAGTTCTTTGGTTAAAGAAGTGTTGCCCTATGCAACAAGAAAATATATCACTTACGGATTTAAAGGTAACCCCGACATAACTGCAACAGATATTACCGTTGTTAACGGTAACACGGAATACAATGTTATTTATAAAGGTAAAAAACTCGGTAAAATATTGTTGAAAGTTCCGGGTGAACACAATGTGTTAAATTCATTGGCGGCAATAGGTATAGGATTACAATTTGATATACCGTTTGTGACAATAAAGGATGCTCTCTTTAAATTCGGCGGTGTAGGCAGAAGACTTGAAGTTAAAGGTGAAAAAAACGGTATAACGGTTATCGACGATTACGGTCATCATCCTACAGAAATTAATGCTACACTTTCAGCACTTAAACATAACTATCCTCACAAAAGGTTAGTTACAATATTTCAACCGCACAGATACACAAGAACACAAAATTTGTATAAAGAATTCGGTAAGGCATTAAAAAAAGCAGATGTTGTATATATAATGGATATTTATGCAGCAAGCGAAAAACCTATCAAAGGTGTAACATCCGATTTAATTGTAAATGCAGCAAAAGAAAATAAGTGTAATGTAGAAAAATTTACGGACATAAAATCGATAGCACAAACATTAAAAGAAAACGATATTTTATTAACGCTCGGTGCAGGTAATGTTTGGCAACAGGGTGAAGAATTGTTGAAAATATTATAATACAAAGTAAGGAGGGAAAAAATGACTAATTTTAAAAGTTTGGCAATTTCTGTAATAACAGTTCTTTTTATGGTTCCTGCAGTTTTTGCAGATGGTGAAATTATAACAAAAAGTCCGTATGGTGAGTATGTTTACGAAACTACGATGAAGGAATTGATTAACAAGGGTGTTTCCGATGAAATTAAACTTGTAAATAAGTCTTCATATCCGTTAAAATTCATATCTTGTACAGTTAGAATTAACGGTAGAGATCACGATATGAGACCTATACCATTATTAAGATTTGGAGTTACTGAAGGATTTGATGGTTTTTTTAAAGATGATATGACCAGAGAGTTTTCAAAATTTTTTGGAAAAGACGGAAGATTTTCACAAAAAAACAATAATTTCGTCAAATTTACTTTTAAATTTATGGATCACGATTCGGATGTTGCCATAACCGATGTTTATGCTGAAGATGAAGATTTATGTTTTGTTGTTTCTGATGTTCCAAAAGATACCAATGTTACCGATGATAGTACAGTTGCCGATGAACAACCTGCTGTTGAACCTAAACCTGAACCTGCAAAAACACAATCAAAAGTAGCGAAACAAGAATCTAAATCTAAATCTGAATCCGTACAACCGCAAGAAAAAATTCCGGGAACAAATATAACCGAACCAATTTCTGAACCGCCTATATCTACAAGTGATGATAAAATAGTTGTTATAGAAGGCAAAACTTATTTGCTTCATGACGGTAAAGCTTATATTGTGCAATAAATAATGATAAAAAATGAAAGTATAAAATTGTGAGTATTTCGGAGAATAAAATTAATAATATAGAAGAGTTTTTACCATCAATAAACTGTAATTATAAATGTAATGAACCTTTATCAAAACATACTACACTGTGTATCGGTGGCAGTGCCGACTATTTTGTTGAAGTTGCAACTGAAGATCAGTTGGTATCGTTGTTAAAATTTATAAAAGAAAACAACGTAAAATTTTTTGTTATAGGTGGCGGTTCAAATATATTGTTTAGTGATGAAGGTTTTAGAGGTATGGTAATAAAACTTTCCGGTGATTTTTGTAAATATGAAATAGATAAAAATATGGTTGCTTGCGGCGGTGCGATAAGTTTAGCTTATTTGGCTGAACAAACGGCGGAGCAAGGTTTAAGCGGTTTGGAATATCTTTCCTGTATTCCGGGAACAGTCGGTGGTGCCGTATTTGGAAATGCCGGTGTAAAAAAATGTTCGGTATCAGATATTGTTGATAAAGTAGAAATCATTGATTATTCCGGAAATAAGAAAATTTTAACCAAAAAAGATATAAATTTTGAGTATAGAAAAAGTAATTTAAAAGACTGTATTATAACCAAGATATTTTTTGTCTTGAAAAATGCTGATAAAAATGATATTTTAGAGACGATTTCACAAGAGCGAAAAAGAAGAATAATTTCGCAACCAATCGGCACTAAAAATGCGGGATGTACATTTAAGAACCCCGAAAGTGATAGTGCAGGACGAATAATAGACTCTCTAAATCTTAAAAATTATAGTGTCGGAGGTATAAGAATATCCGATGTGCATGCAAATTTCTTTGTTAATGAAAACAATGGAAATGCACAAGATATGGTAGAGTTAATTGAGTTTGTAAAAGATGCAGTCTATAAAAAATATAATATAAAACTTGAAACGGAAATAAAGATAATAAAATGATGAATTTAAAAAAGAAAAAAATAGGTGTGTTATGTGGCGGAACATCGTCGGAAAGAGAAATCTCTTTAATGTCGGGAAAAGCTGTTTATAATGCAATAAAAAAGTTAGGCTTAAAAGTTGTATTGATAGATGTAAACAAAAATGTAGCTCGGAAGTTGGTAAAAGAAAAAATAGATTTAGCATATATAACTTTGCACGGAACACCGGGTGAAGACGGAACAATTCAAGGTATGCTTGAAATTATGGGTATTCCTTATACCGGTTGCGGAGTGTTTTCAAGTGCCGCAACAATAGACAAAATAATATCAAAAAAAATGTTCGAAGCTGCAAAAATTCCAACGGCAAAATGGACGATAATAGAAAAATTAAAACCGTTTGAAGAAATATCATATCCTGTAGTAGTAAAACCGGCATCACAAGGTTCTGCAATAGGAATATCGATAGTAAAAAATAAAAAAGAATTTGAAAAAGCCGTAAAACTTGCTTTTTCTTATGAAGATAGAATATTAGTAGAAAAATATATTAAAGGTGTTGAAGTTACCGCAGGTGTATTAAACGGTAATCCGTTACCTGTTGTAGAAATTGTACCTAAAGGTAAATTTTACGATTTTAAATCTAAGTATACCGTAGGACAATCTACACACATTATTCCTGCAAGATTATCTGAAAAAGTATTAAAAAAAATACAAAATATTGCCCTTAAAGTTTATGACGAGTTCAGATGCAACGGAACATGCAGAGTTGATATGATAGTAGACAAAAATAACGATATATACGTTTTGGAAGTAAACACTCTTCCGGGTATGACACAAACATCGTTATTTCCCGATGCGGCAAAATATATGGGGTTAAGTTTTGAAAATTTAGTTTTGGAAATTTTAAAGTCGGCAAAATAAAATGGCTATCAGAATAATTCAAGATAAAACAACAAAAAAGAAAAAATCGGTAAAAAGGACTGCAAGTAAAAAATCAAAGAGCAGTTATACTACCAGACATACCGATTTGGCTATTCCGTATAGAACAATAAATGTAATGCGCAGTGGTACCAGGAAAAAGAAATCATCATTGGGAAAATTTTTTCGTATGGTATTTATGTTAATTTTTATTGTCTGTTTATCTTTTTCCGGGGTATTTGCATATAATCATTTAATGTCATATTTATGCACTCTCGAAAGATTTTTTATTGACACTATAGAAATTACCGGTTGCAATAATGTTGCCGAATCCGAAATAAAAGAATTGATACCGTTTCAACTTGGAGATAGTTCTTTTTCCGTAAGATTAGGACAAGTGGAAAGAGATTTAAAAGAATTTAAAACCGAATTAAAAAATATTTCAATGTATAGAACAAATTGGGGTAAAAAAATAGTTGTTTCGTTAACTGAAAGGTTACCGGAAGTATTTATTAATGTTGATGGTAAAAAGTTCGGTTTAGATTTTGATAATAAGCCGTTCAATTTAAGAGGTAATATGTCTTTTATGAAAATACCTACGTTGGTGTTTAGTAATGAAGACGAAAGGAAAGATTTACTTGGTTTTTATCACAAAATAAAATCTAAATTAGGTGATTATGTTTCTGAAATTACGGAGATTAAGTATGGCGAAGTTGATGATATTGTTTTAACATTAAACAGGAAAACCGATATATATTGGGGACAACCTAAAGATAAAAATATAAATGATAAAATTTCAAAATTGTTGCAAGTTTTAAACTTTTTATATTCGAACAACACGAAAGAAGTTGAAAGTATAGATTTGAGTTTTATCGATATGAACAAAGATAAAGTCTTGGTAAAATATTCGGCTGTTAACGAAGATAGTAATGCTTAATACAGGAGTAAGAATATGGAAAAAATAGATGCTATTATGAGTTTGGATTTGGGAACCAGCTCTATTCATGGTGTGATTGCAAAAATAAATTCGGAAAATAAAATAGAAATTATGTCTGCGGATACTTATACTTCCGACGGTGTGAAGAATGGCGTTATTTCCGATATTAGTGCTGCGGAGTTTACCGTAAAAAAATTTTTTACTAAAGCGGAAGAAGAATTTAAAGTTGAAAATGTAGACATGTTTTGTGCGGTAAGAGGAGCATTAATTGAAGTAACTACTGCCAATACAAGATTAAAGATAGATGAAGAAGAAGGTGGTGTTGTTACTCCTCAAACGATTTTGGAAATAATGGAAAGATTAGAAGAAACAAATAAAATTCCCGATACAAAAGAAATAATAGAAATAATTCCGCAACAATATAAAATAGACGAGCAAATAGTTGCAAATCCAATAAGAATGAGTGGTAAATATTTGGAATTGACCGCACTTATGATTTACGGAACAAAAAGCAATATGTCTAATATTAAACAAGCAACCGGTGGTGACAAATTAAGATACGGATATAGTTCTATTTCCGATACTCTAATATCAAACGATGATAAAGATTTAGGTTGTATATTGGTAGATATCGGCGGTATGACGACAGGAATAGTTGCTTATGTAGAAGGAAAATTAAAATACTCTTTTGAACTTAATTTTGGATCGGATTATATTACAAGAGATATTGCCGCAAGACTTAAAATAACCAAAAAAGAAGCAACAAAAATAAAAGAAAAATATGGTGTTGTATTGGAAGATCTTATGACTGAAAATACGGAATTCGAATATTCGGTTCCGGGCAACAAAACACAAAAATTTACCGTAAGAGAATTGGTAGATATAATAAAACCTCAAGTAGAGACACAGTTGGATGAAATATCAAAAATTTTCAAGCAGAAAGGTATAAGGCCAAACGAATATGTCGGTGGGTTTATACTTACAGGCGGCGGCTCTATGTTGAAAGGTATGCCGGAAGCTTTTTCAAAATATTTTGAGGCAGTTACAAAATGTGCAAATTTTACGGAAGAGGATTTCGATTGTTATGATGATAAGATAATAAATTCTCAAGTTTATACAACAGCTCTTGCCGTACTTAAAAACAGTTCAAAAAATTTAACTGATTCAATTATGGCAGATAGCGTAGGAATTCATGGAAAGAAAAGAGCCGGTATTGCTGAAACTATCAAGTCATGGTTTAATAATTTTAAGTAATATTTAATGGAGCACAAATATGGAAAATATAGAAATAAGATTTCCTAATATGGCTACAAGTAATAATGATAATGTAGATACGAATATAAAAATTATCGGCGTTGGCGGAGCAGGAACAAATGCTGTAACAAGAATGATAACGGCAAATATTACCGGTGTTCAGCTGTATGCGGTAAATACCGACAATGGAAGTTTAAAAAAATCGGCTGCTGAAAACAGAGTTTCAATCGGGACAGGTTTAGGAGTTGGCGGGGACCCTATAAAGGGTGAAAAATATGCCGAGGAAGCCGTAGATAAATTTACCGATATGTTGCAAGGTGCAAATATGGTATTTGTTACTACCGGTATGGGTGGCGGAACCGGAACAGGTGCAGCACCTGTTATTGCAAGAGTATCAAAAGAAATGGGAATATTAACAATAGGTGTTGTAACAAGACCTTTTACCGCAGAAGGATCTGAAAGAGTATCAAATGCGAATAAAGGTATTGCAAAACTAAGAGAATATACAGATGCCTTGATTGTTATTCCCAACGATAGAATTTTTACTTTGGTTGATGAAAAGACTCATTACGAAAAAGGTTTTGAAGTTATAGATGATGTATTAAGAAGAGCAATAGAAGCTATAACTGATACAATAACAAAAACCGGAACCGTGAATATAGATTTTTCAGATGTAGAAAAAGTATTAACCGATGTTGATAATGCAATTATAGCGTTAGGTGATGGTGAAACTTTTGAAGAGGCATTTAATAACGCCATTACGAACAAGTTTGTTGAAGGTGATGATATAAGAGATGCGGACAGAATATTAATAAATATGTCTTATTCAAAAGTAAGTGAAATTGCCATAGGTGATGTTAAATTAGCATATGATTATGTTGTTAAGGAATTCAAACATTATAAATCTTTAAAAGTCGGTAACATAGAAAATAATGATTTGGATACGAAAATAAGAGTAGCTATAATAGCTTCATTTAAAAAAGATGATGAGAAACAAAAAATAAAAAATGATTTATTCGAAGATGTCGAAAATCAAGAACAGGAACAACCGCTTGAAACAAAAAAAGAAGAAAGTAGCGATGTTTTTGGAAGACCGGCCTACGAAATACATAAACCTAGAAAATTATAAAGGTTATGCAAAAAGATAATATCGTAACTATCGAAAAAAATTTTGAAACTTTTCATTTAACCACAACAAGATATTGCGGTAACATGAAAGATGTAAATGAAAGAGAAGCTTTTTGTAATTCCTTCGGTATAGATTCAACAAAAATAGTTTTTGCAAATCAGGTTCACGGAACCATGGTGAAAAGAGTTTCATCTGCCGATTGCGGAACTTTTATTGCCGATTGTGACGGTTTAATAACAGATGATAAAGATATATTTTTATGTATCTTTACTGCCGATTGTATGCCCGTATTTTTAGCTTCAAGAGATTATTCCGTAGTTGCCATGGTACATGCGGGTTGGCGGGGTCTTGCGGGCGGTATAATTGAAAGTGCCACAATAAGATTTTTGGAAGATTTCGGTATAAGCACACAAGATATATTCGCATATGTAGGTCCGCACATAGGACAATGTTGTTATCAGGTAGGGGATGAACTTAAAAAAGCTTTTAACAGACCTGCCGATGAAGAATTTTTTTCATTAGCAAAGGAAGCACAAAGACAGTTCGAAAAGTTAGGTATAAAAAAATCATATATAAATTCTCATTGTACTTGTCATGAATATGAAATGTTTTTTTCTTACAGAAGGGAACCTACCGATAAAAGAATAATGTCATTAATTAAATGTAAATAAATTTGCAAATAAAAAAGCCTAGAACTATTTGTTCTAAGCTTTTCAATATTTTTAAAAAGTGCTGAGGGGCAGAATCGAACTGCCGACACAAGGTTTTTCAGACCTTTGCTCTACCGACTGAGCTACCTCAGCACTTTACTTCTTTATTCTTGTATAAGATCGTCTGTTTTTTCTTCAACAGGAGAAACTTCTTCTTCAACTGCAGGAGCTTGTTTCTTAAAAGCTCTCGAATATTTTGCTTTACCTTTTTCTACGAATTCGGAAACTTTTGTTTTACTTTCTGCAACAAATTTTTTTCCTTTTTCTCTTAAATCCGTTCCTACTTCGCTTGCATCTTCAACGAAATCTTCGGTAAACTTTTTCAAATGAGCTCTTGTTTCTTTCCCTGTTTTCGGAGCATACAATAAAGCTGCTGCCGCACCTACAACTGCACCTAATAAAAAAGCAAAAAGACCACTATCTCTGTTACTCATAATATGCCTCCTACTTCTTTTTTCTAAAGATCATAGCTGTTGCTGCAGGTAAAATTGTTGCTACTATTTTGACCCAAGCCTTCGGGAAAAAACTTGCAACTTCCAAAACACCTTCCGAAACTTTATGAACAGAATCTAATTCAACGTTAACTTTGTCTATAGTTTCTTCAAGCTTTTTTGTTGTCTTCGCAACTTGAATCAAAGTAAGTATAAGATAAATAATCGCAACTATAAGTGCTACTGTCAACAAAACTATACAAACTGTAATTATTTCGTTCATATCTTTTAGATTTTACCAAAAAAATATTTTTTTTTCAACTATATAATTGTTTTTCCGGACTCAAGTTCAAATAAATGAATCTTTTTCAAATCAAAAACCAACTCGATAACTTGGTTAGGTTTCGATTTATTATTTGAGTCTACTTTTGCAACCATTATATTTTTGCCGGTATTAAAATGCAAATAAATTTCGCTTCCCAAAGGTTCAACTATATCTACCGTGGCGGAAAATCCGCTGACTACCTGGTGGGAAATACTTGCAAAAAGTTTATCGTAAATATCTTCAGGTCTTACACCCATAACGATTTTTTGATTAACAAAAGGTTCAACTTTATCTTTCATAAAATCAGGAACTTTAACATCAAAAGAACCTTCTTTTAATACTAAACCGTCATTTTCTTTATATACTTCAACATTAAAGAAGTTCATCGGAGGTGTTCCTATGAAACCTGCAACGAATTTGTTTGCCGGTTTATCATAAAGTTCCAACGGACCTGCTATTTGTTGAATAATACCGTCTTTCATTACACAAATTTTGTCACCCATTGTCATAGCTTCTGTTTGGTCGTGGGTAACATATATCATTGTACTTTGTAATCTTTCATGCAATTTTTTTAATTCGGCTCTCATTTGAACTCTTAACTTTGCATCGAGGTTGGAAAGAGGTTCATCGAATAAAAATACTTTAGGTTTTCTGACAATTGCTCTACCTACTGCAACTCTCTGTCTTTGTCCTCCGGAAAGTTGTTTAGGTTTTCTGTCTAACAAGTGAGCAATACCCAAAATGTCGGCAGCTTCTTTAACTCTTTTATCTATTTCTGCTTTATCATAACCTTTAAGTTTTAAAGCAAAGGCCATATTTTGGTAAACTGTCATATGAGGATACAAAGCATAGTTCTGGAAAACCATTGCTATATCTCTATCTTTTGGAGGAACATCATTAACTCTTTTGCCATCTATAAATATATCACCTGCGGTAATATCTTCAAGACCTGCAACCATTCTCAAAGTTGTGGTTTTACCGCAACCGGAAGGTCCTACGAGAATACAAAATTCCTTATCTTTAATTTCCAGATTAAAATCTTTAACGATTTTAACATCGCCATAACTTTTGTATACATTCTTTAAAATAATTTCGGCCATTAATTCCTCCAAAACAGCTACAAAAATACAATTGTTAGAATAAAATTATATACTTTTGAAAAAAGATAGTCAATAAAAAATTGCCAAAGACAATTTGTTGAAGAATAGAAGACCGGAGGTATAGAGGTATAGAAACAAATAGATTGCCACAGGGCTAAAGCCCTTCGCAATGACAAGAGTTGTCATTACGAGCGAAGCGAAGTAATCCATGTAGTTGCAGTTTCCGTACTTCCATACTTTCCATACATCCATTCTTCAAAAAATCGCAAAGCGATTTTGTTCAGGTTTGACACATTTTCCTATATAATGTAAAATAAAAAGATATGTTTTACGAGTATAATAAAACTTATGTGCAAGATTTTTTGTTTCAAAAACATTTTGAGTTTCGATGGTGAAAAGTGTGTAGTTTCAGTATTTTTAACCGAAAAAAACTCAAAAGGAGAAATTTATTATGTCAAAATTAAGTAACAGTAAAAAAATAATGTTAAGTGAAGAAGATATACCTAAGCAGTGGTATAACATACAGGCGGATTTGCCTCATCCATTGGAACCTGCTTTCAATACAAGAACAGGAAAAATCGCAACAAAAGAAGATTTATGCCAAATTTTCCCGGAAGCAATTGTTGAACAGGAAGTAAGCAGAGAAAGATGGATAGATATTCCGGACCAGGTAAGAGATGCTTACAAGATATGGAGACCATCTCCTCTTATAAGAGCAACGAATCTCGAAAAGTATTTGGATACACCTGCAAAAATATACTTTAAAAACGAAGGTGTAAGTCCTTCCGGCAGCCACAAATCAAATTCCGCAATAGCACAAGCTTATTATAATATGAAAGCGGGAACAAAAAGAATAGCAACCGAAACAGGTGCAGGTCAGTGGGGCTCGGCTCTTGCTATGGCTTGCAAAATGTTCGGTATAGAATGTGTAGTATATATGGTGAAAGTTTCTTTCCAACAGAAACCTTACAGAAAATCTCTTATGCAGGTTTACGGAGCAAATGTTTATGCAAGTCCTTCAATGCAAACCGAAGCAGGAAGAAAAGTGTTGGAAAAAGATCCTGACTGCACAGGTTCTTTAGGTATAGCAATATCCGAAGCAATAGAAGATGTATTAACACACGAAAATGCAAAATATTCGTTGGGCAGTGTATTAAATCATGTTGCAATGCACCAAACTGTTATAGGCTTGGAAGCAAAGAAACAGTTGGAAATGGTAGATGAATATCCTGATATAGTAATAGCTTGTTTAGGCGGCGGTTCGAATTTTTCCGGCTTGGCATTTCCTTTCATAATGGATAAGATAAACGGAACACATAAAAATTTAAGAGCAATAGCAGCGGAACCTTCGGCATGTCCTAAACTTTCTAAAGGTGTATATGCTTACGATTACGGTGATTTGTCAGGTTTTACACCTGCATTTAAGATGTATACATTAGGTCATACATTTATGCCAAGCGGTATACATGCCGGCGGATTAAGATATCACGGAGCATCACCTTTGGTTTCTGCAATAGTGAAAGAAAAACTTGCAGAATCCGTAGTGGTAAAACAAAGAGAAGTTTTTGAAGCGGCGGTAACTTTCGCAAGATGCGAAGGAATACTTCCCGCACCGGAATCTTCTCATGCAATAAGAGTAGCAATAAACGAAGCATTAAAAGCAAAAGAAGAAGGCAAATCTAAAACTATATTGTTCAATTTGTCAGGTCACGGGCATTTTGATTTAACCGCTTACGAACAATATTTGGCAGGAAAAATTCAAGATTGTAATTATTCCGAAGAAGAAGTTCAGGAAGCATTAAAAGATTTACCGAAAGTAAACTTATAAATTTTGCTAAGCAAAATTTAGTTTATGGTTTGTGGTTTATAGTTTACGGTTTAATGTAAAATTTTGTTGCACAAAATTTTTAATAAATATCAAAAATTCACTTTGTGAATTTTACAACAAACTATAAGCTATCAACTATAAACAAAAAACAAAAAACGGAGTTTTTTTAATATGGCTAACAAGACAGGGATTATTTGTACAATGGGACCTTCCACAAGGTCTGCAAAAATAATAAAGAGCCTTTCCGATAACGGAATGACCGTTGCAAGACTCAATTTTTCTCACGGAACTTTCGAACAGTATGAAAAAGATATTGCTTTAATAAGATCCGTAAACAAGAAGTATAAAAGAAACATTAAAATTTTAGGTGATTTGGAAGGACACAGAATAAGAATAGGTATGTTGGAAGGCGGAAAACCAGTTGAACTAAAAAAAGATCAAAAGGTTGTGTTAACCAACAAAAAACTTATAGGAAACTCGAAAACTCTTTCAATAGATTATTCCGGACCTATGTCCGATTTGAAAAAAGGGCTTGAAATCTTTATAGATGATGGTAACTTAAAACTTACCGTTGTGTCTGCCGGTAAAGATTCCGTTACAACAGTAGTTGGAATGGATTACCTTTTAAAAGAACATAAAGGTATAAACATACCTGCTGCAAAATTACATTTCCCGGAAATAGAAGAACACGATAAAAAACATATTGATTTTGCAATAAAAAATAAACTCGATTACATTGCAAACTCTTTTGTAAGAAACAAATCCGATATGAAATATTTGAAAAAAATAGTTTCTCAACAACATCCGAAATGTCAACTTGTAGCAAAAATCGAAGACAGAGAAGGAATAGATAATGTTGCTTCAATTTTAGAAGTTTGTGACGGTATAATGGTTGCAAGAGGCGATATGGGAATTTCTATTCCGTTATGGACGGTTCCCGTAGTTCAAAAATATATCATAAGAAAATGCAGATCAAGACAAAAATTTGTTATAACAGCAACGCAAATGCTTGAAAGTATGGTGGAAAATCCGGTTCCTACAAGAGCCGAAGTAAGTGATGTTGCAAATGCAATTATAGACGGCAGCAATTTTGTAATGTTGTCTGCGGAAACTGCCGTAGGAAAATATCCTGAAAAAGCAGTTGCAATGATGGGCAATATAATAAAATTTACCGAAAAAAATATTTACAGATTACCGTTGGTATAAAATTGCCGAAGGCAATTTGGAAGAATGGAAGATTAGAAGAATAGAAGAATGGAAGGAAAGCGGAAAATTTAAATAGTAACAAAATTTGCAAAGCAAATTTTACATTTGAGCTTCCGATCTTCCAATCCTCCAATCTTCAACAAATACGGAGTATTTTTTTATGAAACAATTGTTGTTTTCTCTTTTAGCAATGAGTTCTGCACTTATAGGAACATTTGTAGTATTAAAATTTTCCGAATGGGCAAGAAAACATTCCATATTGTTAATAGGTTTTGCTGCAGGTGTTATGTTATCCATAGCATTTGTTCATTTGTTGCCGGAATCAGTGGAACATAATCCCAATGCAATAATTTATGCTTTTGTAGGTTTTTTGTTTATGTTTGCAATTCAACATTTTATATTTTTTCATCCTTGTCACGATGATCATTGTCATGTTCATTTAGGAACACTTTCCACTTTCGGTTTATCATTACATTCTTTTTTTGACGGTATAGTTATAAGTATAGGATTCGGAGCAAATGCTTATATAGGACTTATGACAACAATAGCAATAATGTTGCATAAGTTGCCGGACGGTGTAACTATTACAGGAATTTTGATGCATTCGAACAAATCGATAAAACAAATAATATGTTATTCGTTAACGGTAGCAATATTTACTCCGGTAGGAACACTTGTAGGACTTTTCTTTTCTAATCAAATAGCACATTTAATAGGCAGTTTTTTGGCATTTACCGCAGGAACATTTATCTATTTATCCGCAGCGGATCTCATTCCGGAAACACATAAAGCGTCCAACAAAAAAGCGGGACTCTGTTTGTTGTTAGGTGTAATAATCGTTTCTTTCTTAGGACATATTGTCCACTAATAATAGTTTATAAGTTTATAGTGTTATAAGGTTATAGGTTTGTCATTCCGCACGCCACCAATTGTCATCCCGCACTCGATGCGGACTCTTGTCGTTCGTCGTTTCCATACATCCATACTTCCATACCTCCATACCTCTATCCCTCCCGATTTTGCTTCGCGAAATTTTGCAAAATCGTATTTTATAATCTATAATTAACAATTATTAATTTATTAATTAAGGGCAAAAATATGAAAAAATTAAAAATTTTGTTGATTTCATTAGCAGGTTTAATTGTAGTATTATCTCTTGCTGCCGTTATAGCAATAAAAGTTTTTTTACCTGAAGACAAAATAAAATCTTATATTACAGATTATGCAAAAAATAATTTTAACAGAGAAGTTACTTTCGATAAACTTTCGTTTAAACTTATCGGTATAGATTTAAAGAATTTTAAGATGTCGGAGAAATCTACTCTTAATGACGGAATATTTATAAAAGCGGACGATTTTATCGTAAAAATTTCTCCTTTACCGTTACTTAAGAAAAATATTAAAATCAGTAGAATTTTGTTGGATTCAATAGATATAAACATAACAAAAGATGAAAACGGTTTATTTAATTTTGACGATATAATAAAATCCTTTCAGACTGAAGAACCCCAAGATGAACAAAAACAGGAACAAGTTTCCGATACAAAAAGTTCGTCCGGTTCGTTTGATTTGAGCATACATCATTTCGATATAAAAAATGCAAATATAATATATATAGATAAAACATCAAATTTAGAGGCAAGTATTAAAAACTTTAACTTAAAAACAAAAGATTTTTCGCTTGTTGATATGTTCGGTTGTGAAACTTCTTTTGATTTGGCGGTTAAACAAAACAAACTCGATATTTCCTTACCGTTAAGAGCAAATTTTAAAACGAATTTGAACAATTTTGATATGGATAAATTGTATTTGGATGTTGAAACTTTTGAAACGAACTTTAATAATGCAACAATAAGTTTGCAAGGCAAAATAGAGAGTTTAAATGTTCCGAAAATTGATTGCAATCTTATATTAAAAAATATCGATGAACAAACTTTTAAAGATTTTATTGAACCTAAAACTAAATTTAAAGCTGACGAAATAACATTTAAAACAAAATCTGTAGTAAACATTTCTTCAATGAATGCAACCATTGAAAGTTTAAGTTTGGTTTTGCCGAACTCAACTGCAGATTTGGTTGGAACGATAGATTGGGGAAAACAAGATGTGGAATATAATTTAAAACTTAATCTCGATTTGCTTATAGATAACTTCGCAAAACTTGTTCCGGAATACAATTTGGCAGGAAGAATTAAAACAAATTTAGAAGCAACTCAAAACTTTTGTGAAGGAACATTTGCTTTGGAAAATATTTCTTCCGATTCAAATTTCGGTAAAATTTCAAATTTAAATGCTGACTTTTATTTGAAAGCTGAAAATAAAACCCCGTTATACAAAGCTAACCTATCTGCACTTGATATAGATTCTCTTGCTTTTAACATTAAACAAATATCTATGAAATATAATGATGCCGACATTTCTTTGATAGGGGAACTTACAAAACAGTTAAGATCTGCATTTACTTTAAATTTAAAATCTAAAAACATTACTAATAACACATTTAAGAATTTTTATAAGTGCCCTGTAAAATTTATAGTTCCTACATTGGATATAGATACAATTTTAAGCTTTAATTTAATAACAAAAACAGCAGATATAACAAAATTAAATATAAGAATTCCTGATTCTTCCGCAAACGTTACCGGCTTGCTTAACTGGAAGAAACAAAATAATTTTATTTACAACTTATCTTTAAATCTTAATTTGTTGTTGGATAACATTGCAAAAAATTTCCCGGAATATAAAATGAAAGGAAAAATTGTTTCCGCTGCCAAAGTTTCAAACAATGATTTTTCAGGTAACTTAACTTGTTCCAATGTGGCATTTGAATATTTACCGTTAGCTACAATATCAAAACTTAATATAGATGCAACGGCAAAATCCAAGAAGAATATAGTGATAAAAACAATTAACGGTATATTTAACGAAGGTAAATTTGAAGGTGACGGATCTTTAATAAACAAAGATATTAAATTTAATTTTAATATGGATAAATTAAAAATTGCCGAAAGTTCACAAAGTTCCAAACAGCAACCTAAAAAAGAAGAAAAGAAATCGTCGTCATCTACACAGGATTTTAATTACAATATTTATACCGATATATCAATTAACGATATAAATACACCTTACTTGGTAACCAAAAAAGCTACACTAAAAACCGCATTAAAAACGGTAACAAGTACATGCAAAAAAGCTAACGGAACTTTTGCTTTCAATATGGATGCAGGAACGATATCCAATGTTAACAAGTTAACAGATAACAAAATGGCAAACACTTTCTTATCATTGTTTAATGTTGTAAATAATAACAGAACCAAAGAAACAAAAGGTAACAGCAAAAATGATATAAGTTTTCAAAATATTATTTGTGATGTGCTGCTTACGGACGGTTTAATAAAAACAAACGATGTTTCAATAAAAATTCCTACGGCAAAGATTATAGCTAAAGGAACAATAGATTTAAAAACCGAAGCATTAAAACTTGCCGTAACTGCCGGTGATTATACAGGAATGAAAATTGAAGGAACAATGTCCAACCCGAAAATTTCTTACGATGTCGCTGCAGCGGTAGCAACCGCTTTAGGGGACAAATCCGTAGGTGATGCTTTAAAAAGTTTATTTAAAATGGATAACAAAAAAGAAAGTTCCAAACAAGAAGTAAAACAAGAACCTGCACAAGAAAATACACAACCGGCAACACAGGAAAAAACACAACAGGAAACAACCGAGTCGGTTAAACAGGAAGAACAAAAACAAGAAGAAGTTAAACAGGAAACAACAACAGTACAAGAGGAACCAAAACAAGAAACTGTTCAGGAAACGAAACAGGAACCTGTACAAGAAGTTAAACAAGAAGAGTCAAAGGAAGAAGAAAAAAATACACAAGAAACTGTTCAACAAGAACCGAAACAAGAAACTCAACAGGAAACAAAACAGGAAGAGCCTAAATCAGAAGAAACAAGTGATAATAATTAATAATTATTAATTTATGTAACTAATATAAAAAACGGGAAGAATCACTCCCCGTTTTTTATATTGTGGAAAATAACAAAAATTGATATCATTTACAATATTAAAAAAGTGTAACTTTATTGCTGTATGTACAGTCTAATATAAATATAACTTATTAGAGTTACAGGTTTAGCGGCAGAACACCAATGACAAAACAACAAAAAATAGCCGATAAATCATAATTACGGAGTATTTTTTATGAGGAAAGTGTTGTACGTTTTGTTAGCATTTTGTTTTGCCGGTTCGGTTAACAGTTTGTTTGCGGAAACTTTAACATGGCAAGATTGTATCGATATGGCAAACAAAACAAACAGCACTCTTGTAATGGCAAAACAAGATTTAAAAATTGCAGAATACGATTACAATGTTATATTAAACAAATATTATCCGTCCGTAAATTTCAGGTACGGCTTTACAAGGTCGGGTAACGGGCACACGGGAAACAATTGGAGTGCAAGTTTAAATGCGTCGCAAACAATATACAATTTTCAGTCCAATGCACAAATACACAGCCAAAAAGCCACAATAAACAGAACAGTAGCACAACTTACAAAATCTTCTGCGGATGTTTATTTTTCAATAAGACAAGCGTTTTTGCAAATGTGTTATGCTCAGGAAAATATTACTCTTTTGGAAAATATTTATAACATGAGAAAACAGTCTGCCGATATTGTCAGGTTACAATACGAAGGCGGTAAAGAAAGTAAAGGTAACATGTTGAGAGCACAAGCACAAAAACAGTCCGCTTATGTAAATGTGTCTAATGCTAAAAGAGATTTGGCGGTTGCAAGAAGAGCCCTTGCACAAAATTTAGGAACGGAACTTTCTTCGGTATGTCTGGTAGATTATAAATTGGAAGAAGTTGATGATAATACAAAAATAGATGTCGATAATGCGGTAGCAAATTGCCCCGATGTAATACTTTCATCATCATCGGTTGAAATAACAAGATACAGCATAGATTCTACAAAAGGAAACCTTTATCCGAACATTTCTGCTTCTGCTTCTATAGGCGTTTCCGACGAAAATAATCCGATACCTCCGGCAGACAGCAAAAATTGGAGCGTGGGAGTAGCACTTAACTATCCTATACTTTCCGGCGGTATTACAAGCACATTAAATTCGGTTAAAGCGGCAAATACGGCTTTAGAAAAAGCTCAGGAAAGTTATAAACAAACAATACTTACAACAAAAACAAGCTTGGAAGAAGTTTTAGCAGATATAGAAAGAACAAAAGATAATATAGAAATTTACAGAATGTTTTTGGAAGCAGCCACTCAAAGACAAAAAGAAGCAACAATAAAATACAGAGCGGGAACCATGGAGTTTCAAACTTGGCAGGATATTGAACAGGAATATGTAAACAATCAAATGTCGCACCTTTCCGCTTTACACAACTACAATTTGGCATTAGCTAAAAGAGATAAATTATTGGGTGATACCCACGGAGAAATAAAATGAAAAAAGCAGCAATAATTTTTACTGTACTTCTTGTACTGGGAATAATAATAACTTACCAACTTAGAGATAAAAAAGAAAAAGTTGTTGAAATAAAGTATGTTCCTTATACGGTAACAACAGCCGATGTTAAAGAAGTTATTGATACTACCGGTGAAGTTTCCGCATTAAACAGAGTGGAAATAAAGCCTTCCGTTTCCGGTAGAGTAGACAGACTTTTAGTCAGCGAAGGTGACACCGTAAGAAAAGGGCAAGTGTTGGCATATTTAAGTTCTTCAGACAGGGTTGCAATACTTGATGCAGTTAGAGCAAACCCCGACGAAAATATAAAAGATTGGGAAAATACATATAAAGCAACACCTGTAATTTCACCTATGAACGGTAAAATAATTTTAAGAAATGTTGTTGAAGGACAGACAATTTCAACTAACGATATTTTGTATGCTTTGGCAGACGAATTGATAGTTTTGGCAAGTGTTGATGAAGCAGATATCGGTAAAATTAAAAACGGACAAAGAGCAGAAATAACACTTGATGCTTACAAAGATGTTACCATTAACGGGAAAGTGTTCCAAATTTTGGAAGAAGGTAAAAATGTAAGCAATGTTATTACATACTATGTGAAAATAAGGCCTGAAAAAACTCCCGAATTTTTTAAATCGTTAATGACGGCAAATATAGATATTATAGTTAAAGAACAAAAAGATGCCGTAGTTATTCCTTGGGACAGTTTTGTCGAAGATGAACGAGGAGAAAGTTTTGTGTTGGTTGGTGACAATATGCAACAGACAAGACATAAAATAACCACCGGTATTTTTGACGGAGACAATGTTGAAGTGACTTCGGGCCTTTCCAAAGGGGATACGATTTTAGTTAAACAAGACAAATATAATATTGCTACAACAAAAGAAGTTACAAAAGGATTTTTGTCTATGGGACCGGGAAAAAGAAAAAGCAACAAAGAGATCTTAAATAACGGACAGAACAAAAAAGCATAAATGCTTTTTTTGAAGAATAGAGGGATAGGAAAAGTCGTTTATAGTTTATGGTTGGTAGTTTATAGTTTAATGTTAAAATTTGCAAAGCAAATTTTGCATTTGAACTTCAAATCTTCCAATCCTCCAATCTTCTAATCTTCAAAAAATTCGGAGAATTTTTTACTGTGGAAAAGCATGTACCATTATTACAAATAAAAAATATTACCAAAGTTTATAATGTCGGTGATAACAGACTCGACATTTTAAGAGGTATAAATTTAACCGTTGAAGAAGGTGAGTTTGTAGCCATTATGGGACCTTCCGGTTCAGGTAAGTCCACTTTGATGCATATATTAGGTTTGCTCGACAGACCTACCGACGGTGTTTATGAAATTTACGGTGAAAATGTTTTAAAGTTTAACGATAATCAAACAGCATTTTTAAGATCGAAAATTATAGGTTTTGTTTTTCAACAGTATAACTTGTTAAACAAAATGACTGCCGCGGATAATGTCGCTTTACCTATGGTATATTCCGGCGGTAAAAACAGAAAAGAAAAATCGGAACAGTTGCTTAAAGAAGTAGGATTAAGTGACAGAATAGAACATAAACCCACACAACTTTCCGGCGGACAACAGCAAAGAGTAGCAATAGCAAGATCGTTGGTGAACGATCCCAAAATAATTTTTGCCGATGAACCTACGGGAAACTTATCTTCAAAACAATCCAACGAAATAATGCAGATATTAACCGATTTAAACAAGAAAGGTATAAGTGTTATTTTGGTTACTCACGAACCGGATATTGCAAAATGGGCGGACAGACTTATAATGATTAAGGACGGACAAGTGTTGTCCGACACAATTCAAAAGAAAAAAGAAAGAAAAGATACAGAACCGTTAAAAATAAAAAAAGAAAGTTCACATTTAAGTATAGCCGAATTTGCGGAAAACTTTTTTTCGGCAATAAGAGCAATTATTTCAAACAAAACAAGATCTATTTTAACTATGCTTGGTATTATCATAGGTGTTGCTTCAATTATTTCCATGTTAGCTTTAGGTAACGGAGCACAAAAGGCACTTGAACAACAAATAACATCTATGGGAACCAATTTATTATATTTGATGCCGGGACGAATTTCATTGGGTGGAGTTTCCGGTTCTGTGGCAAGAAGAATATATTTAAAAGATGTTGAAGCTCTTGCCGAAAATACGGAACTTATAAAAAATATCGATCCTAATGTCAGCGGGTCGGCACAGGTGGTTTACGGCAACAAAAATTCAAACACTTCAATTACGGGTGCAACACCTGTTTATCAATATTTACAAAATTCCGTTCCGCAATACGGCAGATTTTTTACAAGATCGGAAAATGAAAATTTGTCTAAAGTATGTGTTATAGGAACAACGGTAGTGAAAAATCTTTTTGGAAATGAAAATCCGGTAGGAAAATATATTAAGATTAACAGAAAACAGTTTAGAGTTATAGGTGTTTTGCCCGTGAAAGGTGCACAAGGTCCGAGAGACGGCGATGATATTATAATTGTTCCGTTAAATACTGCAATGAAAAGATTGTTCGGAACAAACTATATTTCTTCCGTTTCTGTAGAAGTGCAAGACGGGAAAATGAGCGAAACTGAAACTTATTTGTTGCAAACAATGCTTGAAAGGAATAAACTGACATCAGAACAGGCGGATGCTTTCAGAATAAGAAATATGTCGGACATGATACAAATGCTTACATCAACAACACAAACCATGACAATGCTTTTAGGTGCCGTTGCCGGTATCTCATTAATAGTCGGCGGTATCGGTATTATGAATATAATGCTTGTAAGTGTAAGCGAAAGAACAAGAGAAATAGGTTTAAGAAAAGCTATCGGTGCAACAAAAATCGCAGTTCTTTTACAATTTTTGATAGAGTCTTCGGTGTTATCGCTGCTGGGCGGTATTTTAGGTGTAAGTTTAGGTGTAGCGATATCGATTATTGTCTCTAAAGTTGCGGGTTGGGCAACGTTTATATCTTCTTTCTCGGTTATTTTATCTGTAGGCTTTTCAGCCATTGTCGGTATAGTGTTCGGTTTGTGGCCTGCAAAGAAAGCGTCGGAGCTTTCGCCGATAGAAGCTTTAAGATACGATTGACGGCTTATCTTTTGAATTTATGCTTCGTTATGCCTCAGCTCATTTACCTTTTAGTGTAAACTTCGCTTCGGCAGGCCTTGCCTAAATTCAAAATATTGCACCGAAGATTAGTAGTTTATCTTTTGAATTTATATTTTTTGTAACTTTGTTAGTTTAGATATAGTCTTAATTATGCATTGTACATTGTAAATTAAAAATTATAAATTGTAGTTTTAAGGGGGAAATATGAAAAAAATTTTAAGTTTGGCAGTAGCATTGTTGGTAAGTAGTTCTTTGTATGCAGTACCACCGCAGGATAAAGGAGATGTTGCAGAACCGCAACATATGCATCATCAAAAAATGGGGATTGATTTTGCAAAAATTGCTGAAGAGTTAAATATTACCGAAGAACAAAAAACAACTTTGAACAACATGATGAAAGAAGATATGTCGAGAAAAAAAGAATTGAGACAAGTAATCAGACAGAAAATGGAAGCTATAGATGAAGAATTGTTGAAAGAAAATGTTGATATGAATGTAATAAATCAATTAGCAACCGAAATTCAACAAAAAAGTGCAGATATTTCAAGAATAAACATTGAAAGCAAATTAAAAGTAAGAAGTGTTTTATCTTTTGAACAATACACAAAAATGGAACAAAACAGAAAAGAAATGATGGAAAAATTCAAAAAAGAAAAACCGATAAAAGTTGAAGAAAATATTCAGCCTAAAAAAGATAAAAAAGAGAAGAAAGATAAAAAAGCAAAAAAATAATTTATAAAATAAAAAAGGCAGAGAGATTTTTTCTCTCTGTCTTTTTTTATGTATAAAAAAATTTAAAATAATGCCGCTTTTAAATTTTTGTCGTCATGTTTAAATATTTTTTTAATGAATCTTTTACATTTTGCCGTAGGAGTATTATATTTTTTTAGTTTGTTTTTAATTTCGGCAATCTTTGATTCCGTGGCTTTTTTTCCTTCGTTTACCATCAAATTAAATTTGTTAAATTCCGACCATGATATTTGTTTTATGTTGGGTTCTATTATAACATCTGCCTGTTTTATAAGTATTTCATAAAATAAATGACTTGCAATAAAATTGCATCTGTTCATAATATCTTTTGCATTTGTAGGTAATGTCTCTAAAGTTTTTAGCTTGCTTTTAACATCGGATGCCAAAACAAAGTCTGCTCCGAACATTTTTGCCACCGATACCGGTGTAACATTGACATGTGCTCCGTCAGTATACCAAACATTATCTATGTTTACCGGAGGAAAAACACCGGGGATTGAAGCGGATGCCAATACAATTTTTCTTAAAGGACCTTTAGTAAATATTTTTTCTTTACCGTTGGTAATATCTGTTGCCACGCAAGCAAACGGTATATTCGTTTCGGAAATATCCATATCCGGAACAACGGTATCAACTAAATCTTCTAAAATTGAGTGTGATAAAAATGAGCTGCCGCCTTCTTGTGAACCGTACTTAACAAATTCCCTTGCTTTTCTTATTAAACTTCTTGCGGAAGTTACTTGGTTTTCATCTTGCATTTTTTGCATGTTCATTTTTGAAAACAATTTGTTAAAGAAATAATCTTTTAATGTTTTTTCTATTTCGGCAGGTTTTTGCTCGATAGCATATAAAGCACCGATGATGGATCCCATAGATGTTCCGGTGATGTAGTCAAATTTGATATTGTTTGATTCCAAAACTTTTAACACACCGATATGTGCTAAAGCTCTTGCTCCTCCACCGCCTAATGCTATTGCTGTTTTCATTAAGGTTATCCTCTTTTTATTTCTTACCTAATTGTCCGCACGCTGCACCGATATCCAACCCTTTGGGTTCTCTTATGTTTACGGTTATACCGTTTAATTTTAATATTTTTTTAAAGTTTAGTATAGATACTTGTAACGGAGTTTTATAATCGAAACTGTTTGTTTCGTTGTAAGGTATTAAGTTTACTTGGACACTCGGATTTACAAGCCCGTTTACTTTCATAAGTCTTGCGAGTCTGTGAGCATCGGTTGAAGTATCGTTGAAATCTTTCAATAAAATATACTCTATTGTTACTCTTGAACTTGTCTTTTTAAGATAGTATTTACAAACATTTAATAAATCGGATATTGTTGAGCCGAAATTATTGGGAATTATTTTTGTTCTTTGTTTATCATCTGTTGCATGTAAAGAAAGCGCAAACCTTACACCATACATTTCGTTTGCAAGATTTTTTATTGCCGGAATTATTCCCATAGATGAAACGGTAATATGTCTTTTACCGATATTCATTTCTTTTTTTGATATAAGAGTTTTTATTACGGATGTTAAGTTTTTATAGTTCAGCATCGGTTCACCCATACCCATAAACAAAACACCGGACACTCTCTCTTTTATATCGTTTTCTATATGTAAAATTTCTTCCAAAATTTCGCCTCTGGATAAATTTCTTACAAATTTAGTTTTACCCGATAAACAAAATTTGCATGAAACAGGGCATCCTACCTGAGTTGATATACATACTGTTTTTTTGTTGTCTGCAGGTAAACATACCGCATAAATATATTTGTTATCGTAAGTTCTGAATGTGTAACGGACTGTTCCGTCAAGAATAGATTCATCTTTAATTACATTTGTAAAACTTCTTAATGTAAAAGATGATTCAAGATTTCCTCTTATATCTTTGGATATGTTTGTGAATCCTTCGAAATCTAAAACTTTTTTTGAGTATATCCATTGAATTATTTGGTCTGTTCTGTAATTTTCCGAAACTATAGGTTTTAAAATCGAATATAATTGCTTGGTTTCTATGTCCAGTAAGAATTGTTTTTTTTGTTTAGCCATTAATATATCACCTTTGGAGTTTCTTGATTACTTTTGTTAAAAACGCCTGCCATTTTTTCAAGTCTTTTTATTCTGTCATCTATAGGAGGATGAGTAGAAAACAAACCTTGCAGATTTTTACCTGTTAAAGGATTAACTATAAACATATGTGCCGTAGATTCGGATACATTGTTTTGTTGTCTTGAGTTGCCGTAAGCCAACTTTCTTAATGCGGAAGCAAGTGCCAAAGGATCACCTGAAATTTTTGCACCATCGGCATCTGCAATATATTCTCTTGATCTTGAAATTGCCATTTGTATAAGACTTGCGGCAATAGGAGCAAGTATCATTAAAAGTAAGGCAATGATTATATTGGAATTATTTTTGTTTCTGCCACCGCCAAACCAAAAACCCATTCTTACAAGCATCATGATTGCGCCCGAAAAAGTTGCGGCTATGCAACTTATTAAAATATCTCTGTTTTTTACATGAGCAAGTTCGTGAGCAAGTACTCCTCTTAGTTCTCTATCGTCCAATATTCTTAAAATTCCTTCCGTAACTGCAACAGCGGCATGTTGCGGGTTTCTTCCGGTAGCAAAAGCATTTGGCATATTTGTGTTTATTTTATAAATTTTCGGAACGGGAATTTTTGCTTCCATTGCAAGCTCGGTTACTATACTGTGAAGTCTCGGATCTTGTTCCTGGGATACGGGTTTTGCTTTATATGAAGCAAGAACCATAGAATCGGAAAAGAAGTAAGATATAAAATTTGTTATTATGGCAAAAATCAAAGCTACTTGCATACCTTTAACTCCGCCAAGTAACTCACCTATAAGTAAAAAGAAAATGGTCATCAGTAATAACAGAAAAAAAGTTTTTATTGAATTTCCATTCATTATTAATTCCTCTTTTCACAAAATTGTTATCATATTATACTAAAATTTTTTTCATTTTGTTTGAAAAATGGTATACAAAATTATAGAATATACCAAATGTCTATACTATCTAATTGTGAAATTAAATGTAGTTGCGGAGAAACTTTCGAAGCTGAGCTTTGGAAGGCTATAAATGTGTTTGATGATCCCGATTTAAAAGAAGTTCTTTTATCGGGCAGGTTTAACACTGTAGAATGTCCTAAATGTCATAAGGTGTTTTATCATGAACATTTCTTTATGTATCAAGATCTTCAAAACGAACTTATTGCTTATGTCTATCCTAAAGAAGATGAAAAAAGTGCAAAAAATTTAAGAAAAAAAATGTTATCCGACTTTGCTTCGTTATCTAAAGATATAGAAGAGTTGGCCGAAATCGATTTTGAACCGGTAATATATTTCGGTGTGGAAGATTTAATAAATACAATAAAAAATGAAGATTATATAAAAGATGAGATAGATATATTAAACTTTATTGCGAAAAGAATAGAACTTGATTTAATAAAGATAAAACCTTCAAAAGCGAGAAATTTGTGTATTTTGCATACAATTCCCAAAAGCAAAAAATCCAGCGGCGATATAAAAAAGGATATTGTTTCCGGTTTGGAACAATTGTTGAAATATAATCCGAATTTGGTTGAATATGAAAATTTTCTTGCAAGAATAAAACAAAATATTTCTTGTTTGGATGAAATTCTTTTACATAAAAAAGAAAAATGACGTTAGAACAGATAATAGGAATTATCTTAATTTTGATAAATGTGCCTTTCGGCTGGGGCGGTGCCTTACTTTGCGGGTATTACGGTCAAAAAACAGGCAAAAAGTTTTTTTATGTTTTATCAGTTGTAGTTTATATATTATCTTGGGTTATGCTTTCGGTAGGTGTTTTGTTGTGCGGAAAGCCGTATGCCGAGTATATAATTAAAAATTATGTTGCAAAATATATAGTTCCGGCAGTTTTTGTTACTTTGGCAGTTGTAATAGTGATTTTGTTTGTTTACAGAAAGAAAATATTTAAAAAATATAAAAATGAGAAAACTTATTGATTTTTCTTATTGATTTTGGTTGACAAATTGAAGTTTTTCTTATATACTTTTAAGGATAATAAAAGGAAAATTTTGTGACAAAAAAAATATTATTTTTAACTATCATAGGTTTTTTGTTTTCTCAGCCGTGTTTTTGTATGGATGCTTTTCTGGAGGAGTGCTTAAAACTTGCACAGGCACGAGACCAAAAAATAGCAGTGGCTGCTGAACAGGTGGATTTGGCTCAGTTGAGGGTTGTTAATTCAATCCGTTCTTATTTTCCACAACTGTATTTGCAAAGTGAACAATCAAAAGGTAAGACTTTCTTATATGAAAAGCTTAATACACAAGAGTATAAGTCTGAAAGTATAGGAGCAAGGGCCTCAATGCCAATATATGTTGGAGGAGGAAATAAGGCAAATTATAAGTACAACAAGATGATGAAAGATGCTGCAAAGTACAACTATACCAAGGCTAAAGAAGATTTGTATGCCAATGTAAAACTTGCCTACTATGAATACCTTACACTGAAAATGGAATATGCAGCTTTAAGTAAAGCTTTTGAACAAGTAGAAACTTTATTTTTGAAAACGAGGGTTGAATATAAAGCAAAGGCCATATCAAATCTTGATTTGGCAGAATCGGAAAATTTTAGAGACAAAGTAGCAAATCTTTTGAGCTCTTCCAGAATAAATCTTGAATTTTCTACACAGAAATTGATAGAAGTTGTTGGTGTAAATACACTGGAAGAAATACCGGCAACGGTTTCGGATGAGTTACCTTCCGATGCTTTTGAAATAGCTTTTACGGCACAGGATTGTATAAGCTTCGTCCAATCAAATAATCTTGATGTACAACTTGCAAAACTGCAGCTTGAAATGGCTGAACAAAAAATTAAAATAAGCAAAGCAAAAGTTCATCCGCAACTTTACGCTGAAGGTTTTTACGGAAAAACAGGAGAAGCTTTTGTTACTGAACCATTGGAGCTTACTACCCAATGGTCTGTGGCTGCAAAACTTTCGTGGGGACTGTGGGGAAATTCTTTGGCGGCAAGTTATAGCATGGATAGAACTGATCCTGCTACTATTGTTGATGCTAGTAAAAGAACAGAAGTAGATACTTTTTCCGTTCAGTTAGGCGTTTTGGATGACATACAGTATTTTATAGATTCAAAAGAAAGTGCCGTTTCTCAAAAACAGTTAAATGCGGAATTGATGGATTTGTTAAAAAACAGTAGATTGTCCGTAGAAAAAGCATATAATGAATATATTCTTTCTTTAAATAATGCAAGGACTACAAGAAACGAGTTAACCGTTAAGGAAAGAAAACTTGCTCTTTTGAAGAAAAGAAATGATTTATATGAAATAGAAACCGTAGCTCTTATGGAAGAAAGCTGGAATTATGCAGAGGCAATAGCTTCTTTTGCAAAGGCATTGTTTTCAAATCATGCGGCAATTATTGAATTGGAAAAACTTACTTTAATGAGTTTAAGATAATTTTGGAGGGAAATCTTGAATTTTAAATACTTATATTACAAGTTTATAGAAAGTGTTACTTACAGGTACAACCAAATATCTCAGAAATATCCGAGATTTAAGAGAAATGCAATGATTACGCTTGCATGTTTGGCACTCATTCTCCTTGGAGTTTTATTTTATTTTATCTATTTTGCAAAAGATAAGGTTGTTGAAGAAAAACAAGAAATGATAACAGTAAAAGTAAAAAAAGCAAAGATAGAAGATTATAAAGATACGTATACTGTGATGGGAACGATAAAAGGTGCAGTTGAAAATGAAATGAGATTTGAACTTGACGGACAGCTTGCATCTTATAACTATAAAGAAGGTGCAAGGCTGAAACAAGGTGAAGTTATTTGTTCTTTGGATCCGAGAGATGCCATGACAAAAGCCGATTATGCACAAAGCAAATATAAGAGTGAAGTTTCCGCATATAATTCAGCAATGGAAAGATATAAAGTTTATGAAGAACTTTACAGAATGAAAGCTCTTTCAGAAAGTAAATTGTATGAAGCAAAATATGAAATTCAATCTGCTCGTTCGAAAGTAAAAGCTGCTTTATCCGAATTGGAGCTTTCTCAATCGAATTTGGCAAAAACAAATATGTTGGCACCCAGTGACGGAATTTTGGCTGAAATAATAATAAAACCCGGTGACTATATTACACCGCAAGACGTTATAGCAAAATTTATCAGTGATAAAGGAACAAATTTTGAAGTTGATATTCCGGAAAAAGATGTTCATAAACTTGCTGTCGGTCAAGCTGTGACCATTAATTGTGACTCCTATCATGGTAAAGAATTTATCGGAACATTGACGGAAATTGCTCCGACCGTCAAAGAGAGAACAAGAACATCTACAATAAAAGTAAATGTTGAAAACGATGAAGGAAAACTTAGATCCGGTATGTTTGGAAGAGGAGTAATATTACTTAAAGAATTAAAAAATGTTATGCTTGTCCCGAACGACAGTATAGTTTCTTTAGGCGAAAATGCATTTTTAGTGCCGGTTGTTTCTCCTGATTATAGGACACCAGGTGAAGGAACAATTTTAATGAGACCTTGCCAGTTGGGTGAAAGATTAACGGACAAAACTGTTATTGAACAAGGTATTCAAATAGGAGAATTTGTTGTTATAGAAACCCAGGGACAATTAAGCGATGGCATGAAAGTTAAGTTCTTGGAAGCTATAGAAGATACTGTTGATACATCAAAAAAATAGTATAAAAATATAACCAAGGAATAGTTTTACATTTTACCTACGTCATTTGCAAATTAAAGGATACTAAATGATAGAATTCGGAATAAAAAAACCGGTAACAACTTTAATGCTTGTTATTGCCATGATTTTATTTTCCGCTATCACGACCTTTAGAATTCCTGTAGAATTAAATCCAAGTGCACAATCAGGTTTAGTAAGTGTTATTACAAGACTTAGAGGTGGTGTTGCCGCCAGTGAAGTTGAAAAGTATGTAACAAAACCGTTGGAAGAGGTTTTTGCGGAACTTAACGGTTTAAAAGAAATGATTTCTTCTTCAAAAGAGTCTGAATCCAACATTATGATGATGTTTCATCATAATGTCGATACAGACTTTATTGTTATTGATATCAGAGAAAAAATAGCAATGATAAAGCATAACTTACCTAAAGAGACGGAAAAACCTATCATTGCGAAATTTGAACAATCTGACAGCCCCATACTCATAATGTCTTTAAGTTCACATGAAAAGACTCCGGAACAATTAAGAGAAATTGCAGAAGAACAATTAAAAGAAAAAATTATGAGGGTAGCAGGTGTTGCAAATGTTGAGTTTGGAGGCGGAAGAGAAAGAAAGTTCTTGATAGAAATGGACAACGCTAAGCTCCTGGGATATAAACTTTCAATCCTTGAAGTTGTTCAAAAAATTAATCTTGCAAATTTATCTATATCGGCCGGAGAAATTACAAGAAACAGTAACAAGTTTGTTATAAGGGCCACCGGTGAATATAGTAATATAGAGGAAATAGAAAATACCGCTGTTGCGATAACCGCTTCCGGTTCTATTGTTAGAATAGGAGATATAGCAACAATAAGAGATTCTTATTATGAACCAACATCTTATTCCAGACTTAATGTTCAAGATGTAGTTTCTATTTATGTTCAAAAAGAATCAACTGCAAATACCATAACGGTTGCAAAAGAAACATTGCAAATAATCGATAAACTTAAAGAAATATTAGACCCGGATATTAATATAACCGTTGTTAAAAACGATGCGGAATATATTCAAAAAGCAATTTCATCGCTTGTTGAAGCACTAGTACTTGGTGGAATAATACTTGCCGGAGTACTGTTCCTTTTTATGAAGAACGTAAGAAGTATTTTCATAGTTGCAACAACAATGCCGTTAAGTTTATTTATGTGTATTATCCTTATGTATTTTACAAATCAAACTTTCAATATTATGACATTAAGTGGTCTTGCAATGGGTATGGCCAATGTTATGGATAACTCTATCGTTGTGCTGGAAAACATAGCTTTTCATCATCACAGAAAAACTTTTGCTACAAAAGCCGAACTTGTTGTGAAAGGAACGGCCGAACTCTGGCAACCGATATTTGCATCTACAGTTACTACCATAATCGTATTTTTGCCGTTGGTGTTTTTGGAACCGGAAATAAGACAGATGTATGTTCCGTTCGGCTTAACGATAACTTTTGCATTGGTAGCTTCCGTTGTTGCTACGATGATGTTTATTCCTACGGAAATTTACAGATGGCAAAATAAGTTCGATTTGGATTTTCAAAGATGGTACATAAAAGTAAGACATATTTACGGGAAAATATTAAAGTTTTGTTTCAAATGGCAAACATATGTTTGGTTATTTACATTACTGTTATTCTTAATATCGGCAAAAATAATGATGACAAGAGATTCCGAATTTATGGATCCGGGTAGTGTTAATACTTTTCGTATAGGTGTTCAGTTCCCGCCTGCGACAAGAATAGAAGTTTCAAATGAAGTTGTAAGAAAAATGGAACAGGCTTTAATGGGTTATCATGATTGGGTAGAGAGAGTTTCTTCGAAAGTTGAAAAACTTCATACTTTTGTTGAGGTAACGGTTTACGAAAGGCCTGAAGAATTCAAAGAAGAGTTTAGAAAAAGATTCGGCGAATTTTCTCCGGCTTTTGTATATTTTCAGGATTCGCAAAGTTCCGCATCAAAGGAAATATATGTAGATTTTTACGGTCAGAATTATGATACATTAAAACAACTTGCATTTTCTGCTTCAGGTAGATTGCAGCAGGTAAAAGGTCTTACAGATGTTAAAATAAGAATGAGAGAAGATGAACCTGAAGTAATTTTGACTGTTGATTATGATAGATTGGCAGTTTTCGGTTTAACAACGTATTATTTCAGTAACACTTTGCATTGTCAGCTGAGAGGTCTTATTGCAACTCAGTACAGAACGGAAGGTAAACAGATAGAAACTATTTGTAGATTATATCCGGATAGTATAACGAATGTTGAACAAATTCCGTTTATAGGAGTAGTTAATCCCAGAAAAGATATCGTTTATGTAGGCCAAGTTACAGATATGAGTCAATTAAAATCAAATCAGGAAATTTGGAGAAAGAATAAAAAAAGATTTATACAGATAAGTGCAAACAGAGCAAAAATCGGTCTTACCACTGCTGCGGAAAAAATAAAAGCAACATTAAAAGGTGTTGCTTTTCCTCAAGATTATTCTTTCAATATTTCCGGCGATTATGAGAAAACTGTCAAAAACAGGGGACAGTTTATGCTTGCAGTTGCACTTGTTGTTATACTTATATTTTTTGTTCTTGCGTCGATATTTGAATCTTATATGCAACCTGCTTTAATAATGTTTGCTTTACCTTTGAGTATGATAGGAGTGGCTTTTTCTTTATGGATATTTAAAAAACCCATCAGCTTAGGTGTATGGATAGGTATGATGATTTTGTTCGGCTGTATTGTGTATAGTTCTATTATTATCGTTGATAAAATAAATCAAAGACGAGCAGGCAGAACAAACTTATTAAGAGTTATTTTTGAAAGTTGTAAAGAAAGATTAAGACCGGAACTTATAACCATGCTTATGAAAACGTTGGGACTTTTACCGATGGTTTTAAGTAGGGACGAGTCGGCTTCCATGTGGAGATCTTTAGGCCTTACCGTCTTATGCGGAACTATAACGGGAACTTTGCTTACAATGCTTATAATTCCTACAGCATATTATGTATTGGAAAAGCCAAAAAGCAGTTTCTACAAATTCTTTAAAGCACTTGGCCTCATGTTTTTATTTGATTTATTTATTAAAATATACAAAAAGTTTATAAATAGAAATAGAGAAGATTTTGAAAACATATAGTAACTATAGTAACGACAATTTATAATGTATAATTTATAATGTACATAGATTATAAGCTATAAGCTCTAAGCTTTAGCTGATATAAGAGAGAAAAATTATGAGTTTATTAAGATTGCCAGTAGATAGACCGGTCACAACTGTTATGATATTTTTGGCTGTAATACTTATGGGTGTTATTGCTTGGACAAAAATTCCTCAGGAATTATTCCCTGCAATGGAATATCCTCAAATTACGATTGTTACAAAATATGAAGGTGCAGGACCGGAAGAATCTGAAAAGTTAATCAGTAAACTCATTGAAGAGTCCGCCGGAACAGTAAAGAAAATTAAGCGAGTGTCATCAATATCCAAAGAAGGTGTTTCAATTGTTTCTTGTGAATTTTTGTGGGGAACAAACATGGATTTTGCTTCAATGGATATAAGAGAAAAAATAGATTTGATAAAGGAATCGTTGCCTAAGGATGCTTTAGATCCTGTTGTATTAAAATATAACCCTATGCAAGTAGAAGCAATGATTTTGTCTGCTACGTATAAAGATATGCAACCTACTTTAATGGAAATGGCCGATTTAAGACATATGCTGAAGAAAAATGTTAAAGATGAATTTGAGAGATTGGAAGGCGTTGCAAAAGTAGATTTAAAAGGTGGAGAGCAAAAAGAGGTTTTAGTAGAAATTGATAAAGGAAGACTTCTTGCCAATCAGCTGGCAATAACCGATGTCATAACATCTTTACAGACAGCAAACATTACGTATCCTGCAGGAACAATTAAAGAGGAAAAACATGAGTATATAGTTAAAACCGTAGGAGAATTTAAAGGCCTCGATGATATAGAAAATTTATCTTTTGGTAAGCAAGATCAGCAAGGTGGAAATGCAAAATACAGAAGAGACAGAACTTATCAAGGTGAAACAGGTGAAAAGATCGTTTATATGCGAGATGTGGCAGATGTAAAAGAATCTTTGCAAGATAGAAAAGGTATGTCCAGGTACAACTCACAAGATAATATTTCTATCGGAGTTTATCCTCAATCCGGAGCAAATCTTATAAATATGTCAAAAGTAGTACAAGATAAATTGAAAGATATTAAAGAAAAACTTCCTGATAATGTGGATATAAAAGTAATTTATGACCAGTCTATATTTATTAAACAATCGTTGACAAGTATTTATCAATCCGGCTTACAGGGTATATTATTAACTTTCATATTACTATATTTCTTTATGGAAAGTTTTGTGGGATCTGCAATTATCAACACTGCAATTCCTATAAGTTTGTGTGTTACACTAAGTATTATGTATTTTCAGGGAATAACGATTAACTCCATGTCTTTGGGAGGATTGACTATCGGTATCGGTATGGTTGTTGATAACGGTAACGTTGTTATTGAAAATATTTTGATGGCTTTGCATCGAAATAAGCATTTGCCGAAAAAAGAGTGTATTTATCAAGCATCGTCTACCCTTCTTGCACCTATTTTAAGTTCTACTATTACCACCATTGCAATATTTATACCTTTTGTATTTGTTGCAGGTATGATAGGACAATTATTTAAGCAACTTGCTCTTACTATTACTTATGCTATGATAGCATCTATATTTTCGGCTATGTTTTTGGTTCCCAGACTTTCACTTACCGCAAATGTTAAAAATATCTCAGTTACTGCAGGAAGAAAAGCAATACAGGAATATTTTGTTCCTATTTTAAAATCAGTACTAAATTTAAAAGCTTTACAAGTTTTTACATTTATACTTTTATATGCATTGCTCGGTGCAATGATAGTTTATTTTATTCCTAAGGAATTTATGGCAAAATCAGATGAAAGAAGATTTGTTTTAAATGTTGCAATGCATCCGGATACTCCTCTTGAAATTACCGATACGGTTGTAAGGAAAATAGAAAAAGCAATTTCAAAATACGATGAAGTAAAAGATGTTTCAACGACCGTAGGTTCTACCGGTGAAGATAATAGTGGCGGCGGAATAGAAACATCCGGAAGTTATCAGGCCAGAATCATAACGAATTTAACTTCAAAAGGTGCATCCACAAACGAAATAGTTGCTGATTTAAGTGATGAAATAAAAAGGTGGAATATAAAAGATCTTGATGTTGAATTTATTACTCAACAAGGTCTTTTTGGGTCCGGTATAGGTTCAACTGCCGGTGTTACCGTAGAATTAAAAGGCAAAGAATTATCAAAATTAAGAGAATATGCGGATAAACTTAAAAGTCAAATGGAAGGTATGTCTCAATTTTATGGTATTAAAATTGATCCTTCCGATGAAGTCCCCGAACTTAGACTTACAATAGATAGAGAAAGAGCATCACTGTTCGGTTTATCTACACAAGATATTGCGGCTATGACGCTTGCAGGTATTAAAGGTTTTGTTGCAACAAAATTAAAACTTCCCGACGATGAAATGGATATAAGAGTGAGAATGCAACCGAAAGATAGAGATACATTGGACAAAGTACTTGAGATGACCGCATATTCACCATGGGGTATGACCATTCAGTTGAAACAGATTGCTCAGGCAAACTTTGTAAAAACTTTGCCTGCAATTAAAAGAATCGAAGGGGAAAGAACATACCTTGTTACGGCAAATGTTAAAGGAAACTTTACTTCTGCTGTAGGAGAATTACAGGAATTGTTGGATGACGGATATGAAAATAAAGATGTAAATGCCTTTATTACAGGAGAAATGCTTGCGATGAAAGAAGCTTTATCTCAAGTATCTTTTGCGTTAATATTGGGCGTTATAATTATTTACATGATACTTGCATCTGAATTTGAATCTTTGTTGCAACCTATAATAGTTATGACTGCTGTTCCGTTAGGTATTATAGGTTCTTTATTAACTCTTCTTATTACAGGACAATCTATTAACTCAATATCGATGTTGGGTATAATAATGTTAGTTGGTAACGTTGTTAATATTTCTATTTTGCTTGTGGATAGATACAACTATCATCTTGCTAAAGATCCGGAAAAATATACTGATATGCTTGCATTAAAGCAGATGGTCGTTTCAACCACATCAGACCATTTGAGACCTATCATAATGACGACATTAACTACCGTTGTAGGTCTTATTCCGTTGGCACTCGGACTTGGTGAAGGTGCTACGACCAACCAACCTATGGCTATAGCGGTGTGCGGTGGATTAACTTTCGCACTGGGACTTGCACTGCTTTTTGTTCCGTTTATTTATTTGTTCTCTAAAGGTATGAGAAACAGAAGAGATGAAGAAATTATTTATTAGTATCAATAAATAAATATTTTTAAACGGTTTGTTTTTGTTTGTTTTTGTCGTCTTCCTTTTTCTTCTTTAAATATTTAAGATATTCGGGAAAAGATACGGTTCCTACTTCTTTTTTCTTTTCTTTATCATAAATTCTTACAAAAGCACCGTATTTATTTGTAAGCTCTATTTTTTCTAAATCATCAGATATTTGATTATCAAACCATGCCGATGCAACAATATCGTTGTCTATTCTTCTTGTTTTTGTTAAAGATACAAGTTCCGTTCTCAATATTTTTCTTATTTCGTCAAGAAGGGGAGTTGCTTCTTTAAAAACAACATACAAAATTACGGGATATTCTTTGTTATATTGCTTTATTTGAACTTGATAGTTTTCTCTGTCTATTGTTTTTATTTGTACATCTTCGGTACTTTCGGCAAAACAAAAAGTCGGTAATATAAATAAAGAGAAAATAAAAATATTTTTAAATAAATTTTTCATTTTAAAATATCCTTTACGAGTTTATGTTCCAATATTTTTTCTACAACTTGTTCCGGAGTTAAATTGTCGGTATTTATTGCAAAAGCACATTGTTCGTATGCCTTTTGCCTTTGAGCCAACAATTTTTTTATTCCTTCCAACGGATTTAACATTTGTTTTATTAAAGGTCTTGTGTCGTATTCGTATAATCTTTTGAAAATATGTTCGGGTGAAGCATACAAGTTTATTATTATTCCGTTTTTATTTAAATTCTTAACGTTTACCGGATTAACTACAACTCCTCCGCCGCAAGAAATAACACAATCTTCAAGATTAGATATTAAAGCAATAGTTTCTGTTTCGAATTCTCTGAATTTCGGTTCGCCGATTCTTTTAAAAATTTCTTTTATCGATGCACCTAACTTTTCCTCAATAACTTGGTCCGTATCAAAAAATTGTCTGTGTAACTCTTCCGCCAGCAACTGCCCTACAGTTGTTTTGCCTGTTCCCATAAATCCCGTTAGAACAATATTTTTCATTATATTATCTGTATCCTTGATACATAATTTTTATAATTATTTTTCATGTCTTCCAAACAATCTCCGCCAAACTTTTCCACCATTGCTCTTGCAAGTTCGAAAGCTACGGCTGCTTCACCTACAATACCTGCAGCAGGTACGGCACAAACATCACTTCTTACAGCTTCAGCTTTTTCAACTTTTTTGGTATCTATGTTTACGGATTTTAAAGGTTTCGATAATGACGGTATCGGTTTCATGGTACAAGATATTTCAATGTTTTCTCCGTTGGTCATACCGCCTTCTGTTCCGCCTGCTCTGTTGGTAGTTCTGTAAAATCCTTTTTTGTTTGAATAAAAAATTTCATCATGTGAAGCAGAACCCAAAGTACTTGCAAATTTTGTACCCATACCTACTTCAACTGCTTTAATTGCTTGAATAGACATTAAACTTTGTGCAAGTCTGCCATCGAGTTTTAAGTCCCACTGAGTATGACTTCCCAACCCTATGGGAACATTTTCGGCAACAACTTTAAATTTGCCGCCCAAAGTGTCACCTTTTGAACTTGCTTGTCTTATTATTTGAATCATTTTTTTTGATGCTGCTTTATCGGGACATCTTACAAAAGACATTTCAGCCAAATGCTGAATTTGCGATTTATCTATACCCGACATCTTTGCAGATACTTTTCCTATTGTTTCAACATAAGAATAAATATTTATTCCGAACTCTTTTAATAATTCTCTGCAAACTGCACCTACTGCAACTCTTGCTGCGGTTTCTCTTGCCGAAGCTCTTTCCAAAATGTTTCTGAAATCATCTACACCGTATTTCATAAGACCTGCCAAATCCGCATGGCCCGGTCTTGGCTTTTTCAAATGTTTACCGTCAATATCTACACTTGTGGGGGACATTACCGACTGCCAATTTTCCCAATCTCTGTTAAAAATAAAAAGTGTTATCGGTGATCCCATGGATTTTGCATATCTTACTCCGGACAAGATATGAACTTGGTCTGTTTCTATGTTCATTCTTTGTCCTCTGCCGTAACCTTTTTGTCTTCTTGCAAGATCTACATCTATATCTTCCGTATTTATGTTAAGCCCTGCCGGAATACCTTCAAGTATTGCTACTATTCCTTGTCCGTGTGATTCACCTGCTGTTGAAAATCTTATCATATTACATCTCCTAAAAATTATCGTATTGCTTGTATTGCACTATGAACATTTGTCACACCGATAATTTCAATTTTACCTTTATAATTTAAACTTTTTAAATTGCTTTTTGGGATAATTGCTTTTTTAAATCCCAACTTTTCTGCTTCGGTTAATCTTTCTCTTATTTGAGATACAGCTCTTACTTCACCCGCAAGACCGACTTCGCCGAAAATAACTGTTTTGTCCGGGCAAACAACTCCGTTATTTGCGGAAGCAATTGCACATGCTATAGCTAAATCCGATGCCGTTTCTTTTATTTTTATACCGCCGACAACATTTATAAACACATCCTGATTATCTAACGGTATACCGATTCTTTTTTCAAGCACGGCGATAATTATTATTACTCTGTTTAGGTCGTATCCGGAAACCATTCTTCTCGGTAATCCGAAATTTGTTCTTGCAACAAGAGATTGTATTTCTATAAGTAACGGCCTTGTTCCTTCAATTGAAGAAGTAACTACATTTCCGGCAACGGTATTTGAATTTTCGCTTAAAAAAATAAGTGACGGATTTTCTACTTCTTTTAATCCTTCAGCTTTCATTTCAAAAATACCAATTTCACTTGTCGGTCCGAACCTGTTTTTATATGCTCTTAAAATTCTGTATATTTGTTGCTTTTCGTTTTCAAAATATAAAACAGTATCAACAATATGTTCCAAAATTCTCGGTCCCGCCAAATCTCCGTCTTTAGTTACATGTCCCAATATAAACACTGTTATATGTTGGGATTTCGCTATTCTTAATAATTCCGCGGAACATTCTCTGACCTGCCCTACAGATCCCGGAGCCGATGTGAATTCCGGATGATATGTCGTTTGTATTGAATCTATAACCAAAAATTTAGGTTGTATTTTGTTTATTGCGGCAACTATATTTTCAAGGTTTGTTTCCGAAGCAAGAAAAATATTATCTTTTGAAATGTTTAATCTTTCCGCTCTTGATTTTACCTGTGAAAGAGATTCTTCTCCCGATATATATAATACTGTTCCTTCTTTAGAAAGAGCTCCGGAAATTTGCAGCATCAAAGTTGATTTTCCTATTCCCGGTGCACCGCCAAGTAAAGTTAAAGACCCCGGAACAATTCCGCCACCTATCATGTGATCGAATTCTTTTATTCCGGTTTTTATTCTTTCAAAGCTTTTAACGGCAACATCGTTTAACGGAAATGTTCCCGAAGAAAATCCCGTTAATTGTCTTGTTGATTGATTAGAAGATAAAATAGGTTCTTGTTTTTCTTCTACGAAAGTGTTCCACTTTGAACATCCGGGACATTTTCCGAGCCATTTCGGAGATTCATAACCGCAACTTTGACATACAAATACTGTTTTAACTTTTTTGCTTTTCACAAAACTATATAGATTTATTAAAGTATGAAATGTTTACAAACGGAAGAATTTACACAAAATATGTGCAGCTTTTTCTATACCTCAATACCTCTATTCCTCCATCCTTCAGGGGTTTATTTTGAGCTTGCCGCCGCTATACCGGCAACACCGAATATACTTGCAAGATCTTCATCGGTAACTTTAAGTTTAATGTACGGCATAACATTTGTTTTTGTAAGTGTATCTTCAACTTGAACACCGACGTATAACCAGTTGAAAATGCCGAGTCTTGCACCGAGTACAATGTTCGGCTTGTCTCTGTCCGGATCATCTTTCTTGGCTGTTTCTGTTCTGAATATTGCTTCGGCATTAATATAAAGTCTTCTCATAGGTCCGTATATCTTATCAAACGGAGACCAACCTACACCTACACCGCCTTTACTTCTCATAACACCACCGTAAGCTTCGAAGTTTTCCGATCTGAAGCCCATGAGAGCGTCAATCTTATTCATATTGTTTCTTTCAAATTCGTCATCTTCGTTTGTATAATTACCTATATTATTTATACCGATATAATAGAATTTATGATTGGTAGGTCTAAACCTGATACCGAAATCGTTACGATATTTTTCGTTTCTTGTATCAAATTTACCCATATATTCCCAGTCGATCTCAAGCTTTTTGGTTCTGGATACAAACTGTTGCAATTGTTCAACCGTAACTTTAATATCACTTACAGTACCTTTAATTTCATTTGCCATTTCTTCATCATTTATCAATGTAGAAATTGTTCCGTCACCTTCACTTATCTTTGTTACCAACTCATCAATTTTTTCGGAAACTTTTTTAAGTTCAAGAACAATATCTCTGATATCTTGTTTGTTCTGTTGAGTTATACTATACAAGTCGGAAGAAAAGTTTTTGAAATTGTCGATAACTTGCCCGATTTGTCTTTCTTTGTCTGCGATTGTTTTACTTACTTTTTTAAGGTTATCTACGGTATCATAAAGATTTTTGAAGAAATCTTTGTTCAAACCTTCGGAAGCATTTCCTAAAACTTCATCAACTTTCTTTACTGCATTTTCTATTAATTCTTCGAGAGATGCTCCCTTTGCTGCATTAATAGTTCCACCCGGTTCTACAACACTGTTTGTAGGAGTTCCCTGAGTAAGTTCTATATATTTTGTTCCTATTATTCCCATAGAAACTATTTTTGCGGTTGCATCGGAATATAATGTTATATTTCTATCTATAACAAGTACTACTTTTGCTCTGCCGTTTTCCAAAACGATATTTTTTATGTTACCTACATCAACACCGGAAATTTTTACTTTAGACTTTTTCGGAAGACCGGCGGTATTTTCAAAGTAAGTGTTAACAACATACTTTGAAGTTAAGCTGTAGTTACCCAACATCATTATGGTTATAAGAACCGCTATTATACCTATAGTTACAAAAATTCCAAGCTTTAATTCGTTAGACACAAGAACCCCTTAAAATACAATTTATAATTTACAATGTACAATTTATAATTAACTGCAAAAACTTTTAAAATTTTCATTTTAAAAGAACATTTCTTCCAACTAGTGCATCGTAAAAGACATTTCAACCGGTATCGGTCCTACACTGGAACCGTCAACAAACTGTTTTAACATTTTATCGTTAACCGATTTAGGGTTAGCAATAGTTTGTTTTAATTTTTCTACCGTTCCTTCAAAAATCACTTTACCCAAATACAACATTATTATTCTATCCGCTATTTTATAAGCGGAATTCATATCATGAGTAACAACTATAGATGACACTTTTAATTCTTTTTTTAAATGAATTATAAGTTCACCTATAACATCGGACATTATCGGGTCAAGACCGGTAGTCGGTTCATCGTAAAAAATATATTTCGGCTGATAAGCTATCGATCTTGCAAGTCCGACTCTTTTTTTCATACCGCCGCTGAGTGCGGAAGGTTTTAATTTTTCTATATCGGAACTTAATCCGACCATATTTAAACAAGAAGAAACTCTCTTTTTCATTTCTTCTTCGGATAAATTAGTAAGATTTTTCATTCCGAAAGAAACATTTTCTTCTATTGTCAAAGAATCAAACAGTGCTGCTTCCTGAAACAAAAAACCAATCTTTTTTTGAATTTCTCTAAGATTTTTTTTATTGGTTTTTGTTACATCAATACCGTCAATAATTATCTTGCCGGAATCAGGTTTTATAAGTCCAACGAGATTTTTAAGTAAAATACTTTTTCCCGTTCCGGATCCGCCTATTATAACAAGTGTTTCACCGTCTTTAACTTCAAGACTTACACCTTGCAACACTTTTTTTGTTTCAAAAGATTTATATAAATTTTCAACCTTTATCATTATCCCATTATTTTATAATTTTTATATTGATTTTCCAATATGTTAATAAAAAAACGGGAAGAAATTTTCTTCCCGTTTTTTTACATTAAACTATAAGCTTTAAACTATAAACTAAAAAAATACTCTGTATTTTTTTTATTTCTTTTCTTCAACTTTAGGTTGTTCTTCTGTCTTCGGGGTATCACCCTTAGCAACTTCGTCCGCATAGTTCATTTGCAAATTTGAAATAGTATCTTCCAATAACTTTTCTTCCGTTTTGGTTAAGTTTCCTTTGGTTTTATCTTTTAACATTAAAAGCATATCAATAGTTACTTGTGCCGATTTTATATCTCTGTGAATTTTTCCGTCCATTTGACTTGGAATTTTGCCCATTTGTTGCCAACATGCGGAAGCAAACATAGATATTAAACTGAATAAATGTTGATTAAGTTCTTTTGGATCCATCTCTTTCTCCTTATTTGAAAAATTTGTCTACCGTAATCTGTATTCTTTTTAACACTTCATCTTTTCCCATAACTTCCATCATATGGAAAAGACTTGGTCCTTGTGTTCTTCCGGAAATTGCAACTCTTATCGGATGGAACACTTTACCGTTACTGAAACCTAACTCTACTGCCAAATCTCTTGCATATTTTTCAAGAGCTTCCGGTGAAAAATCTTGTTGGTTAGGTAATCTTTTTAATGTTTCTTCCAATACAACTTTAGAACTGTCTTTTTTTGTTTCGGATAACAAAACTTTTGATACCGCTTGTTCATCAAAAGATAATTCTTTAAAGAAGAAATCTACAAGTCCCGGAATATCTTTTAACAATTTTATTTTTTCGTGTTCCAAAGAAATTGCTTTCTTAAGTAATTCTCTGTCCCAATCTTTTATTAAATCCTGTTGGTTTGTATATTCTATCCAATCTATAAATAAATCATAAATTTCCTGGTCTGATTTACTTCTGATATACTCTCCGTTCATCCACAACAACTTTGAAGGATCAAATGTTGCAGGACTTGAATTACATCTGTCCAACGAAAAGTTTTCTATTAAGCTGTTACCGAAAAATAATTGTTGGCTGTCTTCCGTTGACCATCCAAGCAATGCCAAATAGTTTATTAATGCATCCTGTAAATAACCTTCTTTCCTGTATTCGAGAACTGAAGTGTGTCCGTGTCTTTTTGAAAGTCTTGCACCGTCTGAACCGAGTATCATGGATAAATGTGCAAATACAGGGGGTTCCCAACCTAAAGCTTTAAATATGTGAATTTGTCTCGGCGTGTTTGAAATGTGGTCATCGCCTCTGATTACATGTGACATTTCCATTAAATGGTCATCTATTACGCAAGCGAAATTGTATGTAGGTACACCGTTTGCTTTCATCAAAACAAAATCGTCAAGCAAAGCATTTTCAAAACTTACATGACCTCTGACAACATCGTCAAACTCTATTTTGCCTTCTTTAGGCATTCTAAATCTTATAACTGCAGTTCTGCCTTGTTTTTCGTATTCTTCCTGTTGTTCTTTAGTTAAGTTTGCACAATGTCCGTTATATTTCGGAGGTTGTTTTGCAAGTCTTGCCTGTTCTCTCATTTTTTCTACTTCTTCAGGTGTACAATAACATTTATATGCATAACCCTTTTCAAGTAATATATCTATATATTTTTGGTATATTCCCTGCTCTTTTCTTTTCATTTGATAATACGGAGCATATTTTTCAAGTTCGTTTCCCGGACCTTCGTCCCAGTTAAGTTTTAACCATTTCATTGCATTTATGATTATACCCGTTGAAGCTTCCGTAGATCTTGCTTCATCGGTATCCTCTATTCTAAGGATAAATGTTCCTTTTTCTTTCTTTGCATAAAGATAGTTGAAAAGTGCTGTTCTTACTCCGCCTATATGTAAATCGCCTGTAGGTGAAGGTGCAAATCGTACCCTAATACTCATTTTATTTCTCCTAAAAAATATATATAGTTTGTATATTATACAAAATATTTCAATATATGTTATAATCACAAACATAAATCTTTTGTAAGGAGATGGTATAATGAAAAAGTTTTTCTTATTGATAAGTTTTATTATGTTGTTTTCTACAACTTCATTATTTGCTATGGGAGCTTTTCCGAGAAGGCAAGTACCTGTAGCAGCATTATCCGGAGCATATTCCAATCAAACAAATGTAACTAAAAACTCGTTCAACAATATGGAACTTACAAGAATAAAAAAACAAGAGCAACAAGAAGATAAAAAAAGTATTTTGGATGGTGTATTTTTGAATGTTTACGGTAACACGGAAAAAGTTGAAATTAAGGGTTATGATTTTATAGACGGGAAAGTCAATAACGATGTGTACGGAACGATAGCGGGATTGGATTTAGCAATAAACAAAAATATCACGGCACAGGTATATTTAGGTTATATGGGATCCAAACAAAAATACCAAGAATTTTGTCCGAATAGATTTGCTGGTGGAAATCTTACAAATATCAGTATGTCTCAAAAAGCTTTTGTTTTCGGTTTAGGTGGTATGTGGACAAAAGACTCTTATTTTGTTGAAGCCGGATTAAATATTGCCAAAAATAAATTAGAGTTAAGTCACGAAACTAATACAGACGATTCTGAAACATTAAATTATTCCGCGTCGGTAAAAGGCGGATATGATTTCAAAGTCGGTAAGAAATTTATAATTCAACCGAATTTGATGTTGATGTACTTGAAAATGGATCCTAAAGATATAAGCTTTTATGTGTATTATAGACCAAGTAGGGAATACATCAATATTGGTTCTCATACAGATAATATAAATCTTTTTCATATAGAACCTGCCGTTAAAGCTAAATTTGATTGGATAAACGGATGGACACCTTATGCTTCAGTATCTGCAGCATTCAACAATTGTAAAGTTTCATCTGCAAACACGCAGTATAGTGATGAAAGCGGAGATGTAGAAATAGATACATATTATGAAGCAAATATCGGTATAGAAAAAGTGTTTAGTAAACTTCCGTTAAGCGGGTATGCTCAGATCGCGGCAACAACAGGTTCCAAAGAAGGCTTTGGCTTGAATATAGGTGCAAAATATTCCTTTTAATTTAATAACAAAAATTATAAAAACAATAAAAAGCGAAAAGAAAAATCTTTTCGCTTTTTTGTTATGAAACTTTTTTGATGCTTATTTTGTCTAAATATTATAAAATAAGTATAAACAAGGGAGGGATTACAATGAAAAGCATAAAAATTATAGTAGGTTTGTTTTTGATATTGGCTTTACCTATATCATCTTTTGCCGTTCCGCCAAGCAGAGGACATGGCAGTACACCGCCGAAATCTGCAAGTCACAGCAGTTATCACGGACATGGTCGTCCTTCTCATCATGGCCATCACGGACATCACAATTATCACGGCTATTATTATGGCAGCGATTATTATACAAGAGATGCTTTTTGGACATTTTTAGGTTTTTCTGCATTAACGGCTATTGCTGTTGCTGCAAGTACTTCTAAAAAAAAGAAAGAAAAAGTGGTTGTTGTTGAAGAAAAAGAAGAAGAACCGGAAGATTTAACTCTTACGGCAGAACAGCAGGCTCAGTTGCAAAAATTGTTTGATGAAAATAAAGACTATATTGCAAAGTTAAGAACTGAAAAAGATTCGAAAACGACTGCTTTGGAAAAAGAAAAAAGTAAAGCAAAACCGGATGAAGCAACTATAGCAAGTTTGGAAAATGAAATATCACAGTTATCAATGAACATATTCAGAGTTACACAAAATACGAAAAAACAGATACAAACAATACTTACTCCCGCACAATATGAACAATATGAAGATGTAAGACTCTAAGCTGCAATGTAATTTATAATTAATAACAAACGGTAATTTATAATAACAAAAAACGGGAAGAAAACTCTTCCCGCTTTTTTGTTGCAATATATCGAGTATATTGTTATAATAGACCTACCTTAAAATAAAAAAATACAGTAACGTATTCGTATTGTTCTCTCAAGAAATCTGTGTTTTTATCTTTATTACAAACAAAAAATGTCAAGAAAATAGTACATATTATCGGAGGAAGAATGAAATTAAATACGTTCATAGTAAAATTTTTTTCTTTACTATTGGCAGTAATGTTGATAAGCAGTTCAAGTGCTTTTGCAAGATATAAAACAATTACGCATGATTTTATGACCACGAGTCGCACGTATACTGACAATCATGAAAACAGTGGTTCAGGTGGAGTTTTTCTTATTTCGGCATATAATGTAAAATTAACGGTACTGAGTGGTGTGACTTTTGACGGAAACAGTGCACATATTGGTGGTGGAGCAATAAGTTCGGGTGATCAAAATGGGGATGTGGAGATAGGTATGGGTGTAACTTTTAAGAATAATTATGCAAAGTATGGCGGAGCTATATCAAGTACTTCCAGAGGAGAGATTAAAATAGGTTATAACGCTATATTTGTAAATAACTACACATACTACCAAAAAGAATCTGAATCCGATACAGAAACAGCTTCTGACGGCGGAGCAATATATAATATAAAAAGGTTTAGTATAGAAGACTATGCATATTTTAAGGGAAATCACGTTGATGAACAAGATTGTAACGGTGGAGCAATATTTAATCGTTCTGATTTTAAAATCGGAAATTATGCAAGCTTTATTGAAAATTATTCGGAAAAAGGTTCCGGTGGAGCAATACAAAATAAAGGTTCCGTTGGTTTTAATATTGGTGCTTCATATTTTAAAGATAATTCGGCAAAAGAGTTTGGCGGTGCGATATACAATTCTAGTGAGTTCACTATAGATGATTCAACTGCCAAAGACGATGGACTTATGTTAAGCCAAACTATACAGGAAATTGTAGGAGAAGATGTGTCGATAGGCTCTGCCTTTATAGGTAATGTCGCAAAATATGGCGGAGCTGTATACAATGATGGTAGTAAAAGAAATGGTAGCCAAGACGAAGGAATTTTTACAATGGAAAATAAGTTTGATGTTGCTATTTTTGATGATAACTATGCGAATTTAGCCGGTGGAGCAATATACAATAATAAAGGAACGGTCAACTTAGGAAATAATATGTTGTTTGTTGAAAATGGTACCGGTGAAGATGGCGGAGCAATATATAACGATGGCGGAACGATAACAATCGGTTCGAATGCAGTGTTTAAAGAAAACACATCAGATGACGATGCCGGAGCAATATATAACGATGGCGGAACGATAACAATCGGTTCGAATGCAGTGTTTAAAGAAAACACATCAGATGACGATGCCGGAGCAATATATAATTATGGTGACGGAATGTTCGTAGTAGAAGAAGGAGCACAGTTTATAGGAAATGAGTCAGGTTATTGGGGTGGAGCAATAATTAATAGGAGCATATTTACAATAAAAGACGGAGCAAAATTTATTGACAATACTTCAGTATATAGTGGCGGAGCAATATATAACGGAGATGACGGCACGTTAAATTTAATAGCAAAAACAAAAAATGTAGAGTTTTTTGGGAACAAAGCGAATAACGGACAATCAAATGCAATACATAACTATGGCGGAGTAATAAACTTATGGGCAAGTGATAAAGCCGATATTATTTTTAACGATTCGATAACGGGAACGAGTGATAGCGCTATAGCTTTCAATGCATCGATAGAAAATTATGAATACGAAACAGGAACAGGCAGAATAGTTTTAAATGCGGATATGAGCAATTATAATGGTGAAACACGGTTTTATAGCGGAATAATAGAACTGGGCGAAGACGGAACTTTGTTTGGCAGTAACAATGGTATAAATTATATAAATGTAACAAATGCAACAATAGATATGTTAAACGGAAAAACAGCAAATGCAGAATTTGGTAGAGACGGTTTGGTAGCAATAACGGACAACCTGAATTTAAAAGTAGATGCTGATTTAAAGAATAAATCAATGGATATGGCTTTGTTTTGTACAGACACTATCGGAACCGGTAAAGTAAATGTAGAAGAAATAAATATAATTGAAGATGCCGAAGGAACGACGAGAGTAGATTTCTCAGATATTCCGGAAGGTAAAATAACAACTGTAGGCAATGCAAGGTCTGTATTATATAATTATGTTGCAAAATTGAATCGCGGAACAATTGATTATAATGGTAAGGATGGATATTATTATACATTTGCAAGAAAAGGAGCAAATCCGGTAACTGCAATAGGAGCGTTTTCTGCAAGTGTCGGCGGGTATGCCACACAAAGCATGGTAACAGAACAAGTCTTCGCAGGTATGAACAGTAAAAACTCAAATAATAAAAAGTCAGCAAGTATAAGTTCTTCAAATTTATATGTTTCCGCAGGAAATCAAGTATTTAATGAATCCGGTAAAATAGAAAGAGGAGCATGGTTAAGGCCGTTCGTATTAAACGAAACGGTAACAGTAGGCAGCTTGGATGTGGATAACAGTTTATACGGAACACTTGCCGGAATCGATTTGCCTATGGGGCAAGATAAACAATTGTCGTTTTATTTAGGATATGCGGGAAGTAAACAAGAAGTAGAAGAAATAAAATCGAATCAAACGGGATATGTTTTAGGTGCAACCGGAATGTTAATGAAAGAAAAGTGGTATTTGGGAGCAACGGCAAACATGATATTCAATAAAGCATCTGTAGATAACGGCGATGAAACAAACGATATAGATATGAATATGTTTGGAATTGCAGTAAAGGCGGGGTACAACTATGTAATAAACGAGAAGTGGACATTGGAACTGAACGCAACATTGATGTACGGAATAGTAAATTGCGGAGAATATGAAACGGCACTAACAAAAGTAGACAGTTTAAGCGTAAACAATATATTGTTTGAACCGCAAGTGAAAGCAAAATTGCAAATGAAAGACGGATGGCAACCATACGGACTTTTAGGATATGCGGCAAACTTAAGTTCAAAACCTACTATTAAAACCGAAGCAGGAGATATTGATCTTGATAGTATAGACGGATATGTAGAGTTTGGGGCCGGAGTAAACAAAGATTTTCTAAATACAGCATGGAGCTGTTATGCACAGTTATCAGGCAGAAGCGGCGGAAGAAGCGGCTTTGCAGGAAACTTGGGAATTAAGTACAAATTCTAATTTACGAAGAGGATTCTGATAATATAACTAAAAAACAGGAAGAAATCTCTTCCCGTTTTTTTATTATAACTATAAAATATAAACTACTAAAACCGCTTTGCTATTTTAAAAAGCGTACTTTATTCCTAAATTAAATCCTACTCCGCTTCTGGAACCGCTCTTTCCGCTGACTTGTCCGTAACAACTCCAAGGACTATTCAAGAAATCTTTACTTACTCCAACCCCATACTCGAAATAAGGATCCATTTCCAAACTTTTTACTTTATTTCCGTTTATTTTTGTTGATGTTTCACCTGTATTGATTGCTACATCAAATAATCCGTATGGTGTCCATCCGTTTGCTAAACTTAAATCCAATCTTAGTCCGGGTTGAATTAATATATTGCTTATTCCATCGTCTTCTATTTTGTTACCTTGAACATTTGTGAAATCGTTTGAAGTTGAACCGATATACATCAATATAATATTGGGTTGCAAGGTGAAATCTTTTCCCAAATCAAAATCGTAACCGGTTTTAAGTCCTAAAGAATAAGTAATGTTATCAATATCATCCGAACCTAAATCATTATCGGCAGTTACTTTGTTGGTTCCCGCATTAACAGTTGCACCTAAATACCATTTATCTTTTATTAATGTTCCGGTTACACCTAACATGTAGTTTGTTTGATTTGTTTTTACGGAATTGAATTCTTGTTTTCCTCCTGTATATCCTAAATAAAAAGATAATAATTTGTCTTTTCCTGCCGGCAAATCTATTCCTGCGAGAGTTCCGTACATTGTATTATCCACTTTCGAATCGGCACCTACATCAACAGTATCACTTACAACATAAGGTCTTAACCATAATGCTCTTTCAATACTTCCGCCTTGTTCAAAAACTTGGTTGGTGTTTGCTGAAGCATATAACGGTGTTTTTGCAGCTGCTCTTGTTTGTGAAACTTTGTTATCTATGTTTGCAAACGATTGGTTTGCTACAGTCACCTGCGATAAATATCCTCCTGCCAATCCAGACACTGCCGATTCGTTGGATATAGGATTTTCTTTGCCTCGTACGAAACTCATGTTACCGGTTTCTTTATCGTAACTTGCATCATATTCATACATAACCGAATATGCTTTATCTACAGATTTCACAATACCTTTTAAAGTATTTCCGGTTATAAAATCTAAACTTATTTCTTCTTTTTTGTCAGAATCTTTCGTAATATTGATTGCTGTTACATTTACTTTTCCGTCTCCGGAAAAATTGTTTGCCGTTATTGTGTCCATTTTTTCATTCTTTAAATCGGCATCAATTTTTAAATTTAAGGTGTCAGTCACTTTCAAACTGTTTGCAAATTCATAATCTTGTATTACGGAATTTGCAAAATCTATTGTTGCACCGGAAATATCATAGGTGCAGTTTGAATTAAAAAAAGTTCCGTTTTCTCCTAATTGCACATATGCTCCGTTAATATTTATTTTTCCTGTGTAGTCGGACATATCCGCATTCAATATTATTTTCGAAAAATCGTCAAATATACCTAAAATAACATAATCATAAGAGTCAAACCATAGTTTGCTATCAGAATCATAAGAAACAAGCTTGTCGTTAAAAATTACATTTGCGGCACCGGTTACAAAAGTCATCCCTCCGCCAACATTAAATATTGCGATATCGTTTCCTGTAAATTCAATATCTTCACTCATTGCAAAAAATTTTAAGCTTCCATAATTGTATATTGCCGAATTGTTATTATTTATAAACTTTGCCCCATTTCTAAAAAATATCTCGGCATCATTATCATTATATATTGCACTGCCTTGGTATCCTTGGTTAGAAACAAAAGTTGCATTTTTCTCGAAATCGATACCCCCTTGGTTATTAATTGCACCGCCTCTATCGGCCGTATTAGATTCAAATAGTATATTTCCACCGAATATTGTAACAGAAACTTGCTCAGTTTGTAAAACTCCGCCAGAGTTTGCGGTATTGTTACGGAAAGTAATATTGTCTCCTGTATGCATATATGATTTTTTATTACCATAAAAAACACCTCCGTTATAGAGCACGGTATTATTTTCGAATGTTATGTTTGAACCGATCTTGGTAAGACTGTAATTATCAACTACTGCACCATAGTATCCGGAAAACCCGGATATTGTTTTGATATTTTCCAATCTTAATGTTTTTTCATCATAGCTGTTATCCGGGTCGATATATACAGACATTCCTTTTTTGCCGTTTGAGGTTATATCGTAACCGTTTCCGTTTATTATAAGTTGTTTGCCTTCTAAATTTCCTAAATTTTGAGACAACATTTCGTTGTTTGATAAATTGTATACTTTGTATGATGTTGCGTCACTTATAACTTGTGCAAATGTTTGTGCTTGCGGTAAAATTTCATAGTCAATATCTGTATCATTTAATGTATCATTTAATGAAGTTTGATTTTCCGTAAATTTTATTGTTTTTCCGTTTTGAGTTACTTTTAAATCTGCATAAAGGTTTGGACAAGGACCGTTTGAAGCAGATATCACAGTAAATGTTCCCGTATTATCGGTTATTAAATTATTTGTAATGTTTACATTTGTTAATGTTACTCCCGAGTAGTAATAGTTGTTACCGTCATTGTGGAAATCTGCAGAAATAGGAGCAAATTTGTCTCCGATTGAACTGTTTCCGCTTAAAGTTGCATCTATTTCCAAGAATGCATAACCGGAAAAAAAAGTAGGACTAACATCCGCACTGTCGTTTATTTTCCCGTTTATTAAATTTAAGGTTCCGTCGTTTGATTTCAAACTTGTGTTAGAAATTTTTCCGTCGTATCCCAATTGAAGCGTACTACCGGACTCTAAGTATATTTTTCCATTATATCCGGACATGTCCTCATTAAATATCGTTTTCCCGAGACCTTCTATAGATATTTCTGAATATTCATTTTCAGATGTTATTCTGTCGTTAAATATTATATTTGAACCATAATTCGACATTAAAGTAATAGTTCCTTCATTGTCATGTATTGCATTGGATACTCCGTTTGCGGTGTTTCCGTTAAACACTATATCTTCACAATCTGCCCACATTTGTAAATCGCCATGATTATATATTGCACCACCATAATCGTTTGCGGTATTATTTATAAATTTTGTTACGCCCGATATTGCCAAACTACCGTCGTTATATATCGCACCGCCTCTTTTTGCCGCATTTGAATCAAACAGTGCACCTTTGTATATATCAAGTACAGGTTTTTCGTTATCGGAATTGGAAAAGCCGTTATATATTGCTCCGCCATCATTAAGTGCTCCATTATCTATAAATTGTGCATTCGCATAAATAAGTGTATTTCCTCCAAAACAATTTTCTATGGCTCCACCAAACATCTCAGATGAGTTAAAATTATTTAAAAATTTCACATTGTTTTTTATTGAAAGTGTTCCATCTTCGTTAACTATGGTTCCCATATAATAATTTGGATCTGCATTTGAGTTAAATTCAACATTGTTTCCTATTACGGTATACCCCTTTTTACTCCAAATGGTTCCTCCCGTATTCGATGTAAAAGAAGAGTCGTCACCTATCTTTAACAAAGCATCCTCAGATAAAGTTATCACGAAAGAATCATTATTTTTAAAAGTAACATTGTTTAATATTAAAGTTCCTTCAACTCCGAATATTCCAGGATAATCATCCGTGGAAAAATCACTATAGGTTTGTTTCTCCGCTATTAAGGTTTCACCTTCAGGTATGTGTTTAAACACGTTTTTCATATCCGCAAAAGATGTTGTAGATACAAAAAGAGTCAAAATAAGTGATAGTAACAGTTTTTTCATTTGTGTGTCCTCCAATAAAATTTTTATGTGCATCTGTAAATATTAAATTCGTGGAGAAAATTTTAAATTTGTTTTTGACTTAACAAATTTGAAAAGGATATTATAACTTATATTTAATATAAGTGCAATGTAATTTATAATAACAAAAAACGGGAAGAAATCTCTTCCCGTTTTTTTAACCATAAACTTTAAACTGTAAGCTATAAGCTATAAGCTATTAAAAATTGCTGAGCAATTTTTCTATGGTGCAATATTTTAAATTTAGACAAGGAAACAGCACGGCGAAGTTTACATTGAAAAGTAAATGAGCCGTGCTGTAACACAGTATAAATTTAAAAGATAAACCTAAATTAATATATGATTTTGTTTAAAGGATATTCAATAATTCCTTCCGCACCTGCTCTCTTAAGTGCCGGAATAACTCTTTTTACAATATTTTCTTCGATGATAACTTCCAAAGCTATCCAATTACCGTCACTCAAATTTGAAATTGTAGGTTTTCTTAATGCCGGCAATATTTTTTCAACTTCAGGTAACTTTTTGAAAGGTATATTCATTTTTAAACCAACCATACCTTCCGCATTTAATGCACCTTGTAAAAGTATTGCAAGATTTTCGATTTTTTCTCTTTTCCAAGAATCTTTCCAAGAAGAATTGTTTGCAATAAGTCTTGTTGTTGAAGTTAAAATTTCTTCAACTATTCTTAAGTGATTTGCTCTTAAAGAAGAACCTGTTTCGGTAAGTTCAACGATAGCATCTACAAGTTTACCTGCTTTAGCTTCCGTTGCACCCCAAGAAAATTCTATGTTAGCTTTAACTTTGTTTTTGGCAAAATATTTTTTTGTATAGTTTAAAAGCTCTGTTGCAATTCTTTTGCCTTGCAAATCTTTTACGCTTTTTATTTTTGATGCTTCAGGTACTGCCAATACCCATCTTACAGGTCTGAAACCTGACTTTGCATATCTTAATTCGCAAACTTCTTTAACTTTTGCATTTGTTTCGCATATCCAATCAAAGCCGGTAAGACCCGCATCAAATACGCCGTCTTGAACATATTTTGCCATTTCTTGAGATCTTACAAGCATAACTTCTATTTCTTCATCGCTGCATGTAGGGAAATAAGATCTTGAAGAAACATTTATTCTTATACCTGCTTTTTTAAATAATTCAATTGTTGATTCTTGTAAACTGCCTTTTGGAAATCCTAATCTTAATTTTTTCACTGTTATTCTCCTAATATTAAATGTACTTATTTTTTATCAAACTTAAAATTCGGAACATATTTGCCGAATATAGGCAACACTTCTTTAGACAGATTCGATATATAGGTTGTTGTTGCCGTTTCTGCTTTGTTTGCGGAAGTGTTGAAAGCCGGTATCACAACATTTGCCGACAACACGAACCAAATAAAAAAGCCTAAACAAGCTCCTGCCAATTTATCGAATATGGATAAATAAAAAAACTTAACTATTCCGAATATAAAAAGACCTATTAAAAAAATTATAATTGCCACCGCAGCAAAAATAAAATAATAATTTATACCGAACTGATACGGATAATTTTCCGCTAATACTATAGCGAAAAATCCTGCGGCAACCGCAAAAAAACTCTTAATTATACCTGCATAAAAACCTATGTACAACAACACTGCCAACAATACAAACAAAATAATGTTAATTAAAATGTTTAACATGATTTATGTATTATTATACCGCTTGCCAATTTCGGAAAAAAGTAAGTGGATTTTTGCGGCATATTTTCGTTGTTCAATGCAATTTCTTTTATTGCTTCCACCGGTGTTGCAGGAACCAAAATCGCAATCTTTTTCGTTTTTTTTGCAAGAGCTATTGCTTCTTTTTCGTCTTTAACATAAACATATTTGTCTGCAGTAACCTGTTCTTTAGGTATCAATATGTTATGCAATATACTTACACCCAAATTTCTGAAAGCAGAACAGTTTTTCGGCATAGCTTTTTTAAGCAATGCTTCATTCTTTATAACCAAAGTTCTGTATTTGCCGTCCTTAAATAACAAAATAGGTTGAATTTTGGCTTTTTGAAGTTTATTAAAATCTTTTTGAGGTAAAACATTAAAATATTTTTCAATGTTTTGTTCAAGATTTTTAGGCTCTTCGATAACTCTGTGTGTAGGCCATATTGAAATACCGCTGTCTTCCATCGGGCACAAATATGCAAGAACATATCCGTATTCGTTTTTATCGGAAAACTTTTTATCTTTGCCTTTCATATATTGCAAATAGTTCCAAGATGTTTCGTATCTGTGGTGACCGTCGGCAATAAATGTTTTTTTGTTTTTCAATGAGTCTTCTACTTCTTTTACTATTTTTGCATCGTCTATAACCCACAATTTGTGATTTGTTTTTTCTTTATCTGTTGCAACAGAAGTAGGTTTTTTCTTTGATATTTTTTTGCACAAATTAACGATTTTTTTCTTATCATCGTTAAACAATAAGAAAATCGGACTTAAATTTGCTTTAACGGCTTTTAATAAACTCAATCTGTCTGCTTTCGGTTTAGAAAGTGTTTTTTCATGAGCTTTTACTGCTCCGCCGTGAGGATTTTCTATTTTAAGTGCCGCAAAGAAACCTCTCCTTACCATTTTTTTACCATGGTCTACAAATGCTTGTTCATAGAAATATAGAGCGGGTTTTGTTTCTTGCAACAAAACATTTTTATCTAACCATTCTTTGAACAAAACATTTGCTTGCGCATACTTGTTCCTTTTACCTTTTGGGTCCGAAAGTTCCAATTGGACCATATTATATTTAGATTTTGCTTTCAATTTTTTCTTTTCTTCCGCACTTATTACATCATAAGGAGGGCAAATTTCGTTTGTAATGTTTGCTTTAGAATATCTTACACCGTTAAATGCTTTTATTATAGCCATTTTAATACTCCTGTTTTTAAAATATTATTGATTTTACATAATATTTCGGTATATTGTCAAAAAAACGGGGAAATTGCGAAAATTCGGTAAAATTTTATTTTTTTTATTGCGGTTATTTTGTCCAAGTGCTATAATTAAAATATATGAAAAGCATCTTAAAGTGCGTTTTAGCTTTTTTTGTTTTCTTTTCAATGGTAGATTTGTCGGCAATAAATCTATTAAGAGATTTCCATTTTGATACAAAAACTGCAGCAGCAATATCAATGTCGGATGTTGTAAATGTTCAGTATGATTTATTACAAAAAACAAAAAATGTTGTAGCAAATGTATGTGATAATATAGCAAAAGATGTTATAAGTTTATTGGCTCCGACACAACAAAACAATGTATTTTTTGTTACTAATCAAAAAGAAAGAAAATTAAGTGCTGATAGCTACTTTAATTTTGTTAAAGTTGTTCTATCGGTATTTATTTCAAGTATAAGTTATGTATTAAAAGACACTAAGATACCGTTGTTTTTCTTTGCGTTTGTATTCGTGTTTCTATTGAGGTATCTGGGACTTTTATTTACATTTGACGGGATAACTATCTCTAAACGGTATAAAAAGGCATATAGCATGTAGTAAATGCTATGTGCTTTTTTTATTGCAAGGAAGTGAATTATGATAATAAAATTTATAAAGAAAAAGTTTAATTTAATAAAAATCTGTGCTGTTTTCACAACCGTATGTTTTGTTGTATCAACATTGGGTGCAAACTTGTATGCCATACCGTTGGCAGAAAATGCAAATAAAAAATATGAAGATGTATTTAATAAAGTAAGCAGTATAAGTGCAGAATACGGTAAAATAACAGCAAGTAAAGATGCTAACAGTGATATAACAATAATAAATATTCAAGATTTGCATTGTCATCCTCAAACACAAAGAAATATATCTAAAATAATTGCACAGATTGCCGAAAAATATAATTTAAAAGAAATCTATGTTGAAGGCGGATACGGGAACATAGATTTAAATTGGTTAACATCAATAAAAGATGAAAATATAAGAAAACAAGTAACGGAAAAGTTGTTGGAAGAAGGATTATTAACCGGAAGTGAATACTATAAATTAACAAGCGGTAACAAAGATGTAGAACTTAAAGGTATAGATGAAGAAAATCTTCACAGAGAAAACGTAAAGAGATTAGCAAGGATTATAGAAAACCAAGGTAAATATAAAGATGTAATAAAAAAAGTAGAAAATGAAATAAATATATTGGAAAAGATGTATGTAAACAGCAGAAACGAAAGGTTCAACAGAGATATAGAAAAATATTTAACGAACAAAATCGATTCCAGAAGATTTTACAGACAGTTGGCAAAGTATGTTAAAGATATCAATGCCAATCCGGATAAATATAACAATATAACCGCAATAAGATTGGAAGATTATCCGAACATAACAAAGTTCATCGCATTAAGAAAAACATCAAAAGATATAGATGTAAGAGAAGTAACACAACAGTTACAAATGGTAATAAACGAATTGAAAAATAGATTACCATACAATGTGTACACGAGGTTGTTAAGTGAAACCGAAAATTTAAGCGACAGTCAAAAAGTTGTTGAACTTATAACAATGCTTTGTAACAAAGAAGGAATAAATTTAGAAAGCAGGTATAAAGCTTTAAATACTTTTTTGGAAAGTAACGGAATAAACAGAGAATTAAATACGGTAGAACTTGTTCAAGAAGAAAGACAATTGCTTTCGGAAATAAGAAAAGCTCTTTCTTACAATAATGAAGAATACGAAATAACTTTTATATCGGATTTCAGCAAATATTTTAAAGATTATTTGGAATATAAGTTGACCGATGCGGATTGGAAATATTTTGAAAAAGAATACGAACAATTTAGAACATTGTATGCCAAATATGCCGTAGTAGACAGAATAAAGGAAATAGATGGTGATTTTGATGAGATAAACAAATATTACAGAATAAACGATCAAAGAAATAATATTTTTGTTGCAAATTTATTGAAAGATGAAGAAATAAGTATTTTGGAAACGGACAGAGTAAGACAAGATGAAGAAATATTGAAAAATTCAAAAGAAGTAATAATAGCGGTAACCGGAGGTTTCCATAGCAGTGAGTTAGAAGAAATATTGGCAAAAAAAGAAGTAAACACAATTGTAATAACGCCATCCATATTTGAAGGAATAGAAAAAGCAACAAAACAATATAAAGGAATAATAAAAGAACAAAGCAGATTTTTCCAACATCAAGCATTGGCATACAGAATTTTGTCTTCTTTGCCTAATCAAGAACAAAAAGTTTATTTGTATGGAGCATTAAAATCTTTATTAGGTGACAACCTTAATAAATTAAAAGAAGTTTTAGGTGAAGATGTGGATTTGGATGCTTTGGAAAAGGAACTTCAAAATTTACAATTGTCGGATGAACAGACTCAATTAAATGTAAGTATAGCTGTTAAAGCTTTAGAAACTGCAATAGATATTATGATGGAAAAAGGTTGGTTACCAAAAGAAGGCGGTAAAGCAATTTTTGCACCGAATGTAAGTGAAATAATGTGGAAAGCAGCTAAAGCTTTGGTAAATGCCGGAATATTTTTAAGTAACGGACCTATTTTTATAGCAGAACAACAAGGATTGCCGGAAGTAAAAGAAACAGTTGCAGAAGTTTATTCAAGAATGCCTGATGTTATACAAGAAGCTTTGTTTGCAACCGAAGTATCTGCAATAGAAGAAAGTAATATTGAAGAAGATATCGAAGAAGAAGTTTTTGAAAAATCGGAAACGGTTATTGAGGATGAGGGAGTTGATTCAGGTTATTTTTCCAAAGAAGAAAAGGCGGAACTTTTAGAAAGAGTTAGAGATAAAAATAAACCTTTTCCTGTTGATCAGGATTTGGTGTTTTCAGTTTTTGAAAAAATGATTGTTCCTTTTATAGAAGATAATAATGTGGACAATCTTGACGAACATTATGAAGATTTTTTAAGAAAACTCTTTTCCTTGCAATCAGAGAATCTAAATTTTTTAAATGACAAAATGGATGCTCAATCCATCAAAGATTTACTTGTTTATTATGATGCAGAAGTAATAGATAAAAATTTAACTGATTTGTTGGCAAGATATAGTAAAAAACTTTCAAGTTTAAAAGATTTTAGCAGAATAGTTTTTTTGTTTGAAAATATAGAAAAATTAAATTCTCTTTCCGAACAAGACTTTGATTATTTTATGGATTTACCGAGGCAAATTTTTGTTTATGTTTGGGGAAAATCAGAAGATTCTTCTCAATTGAAAACTAAAATTACAGTAGGGAAAAAATTTTATCCTAAAAAGCGTTTTAAAACTTTTGATAGAGATTTAGCAAAAGCTTATTTCGCAAATGCTGAAAAATTAGAAAGTCTTGATGAATCATATTACGAACGTTTCATCGGTCTCAATAAAGAAGCTCAAATTTTCATTTTAGATAATGTAAAAAGTTCTTTCGATATAGAAAGAATATTTGAGTTTAGTGACGAATTGTTTAGTGACAAAAATAAAATTTCTTCGAATTTTGACGAAAAGATTAAAGATTTTACAGATGTAAGATTTAAAGCTTTGGTTAAATATATTTCTTCTGTAGACGATATGAGTTTCTATGATAAATTATTTAGTGTTGATTATTATGGTCAAAAGGATATATTCGGTGATTATGATAAAAGAAGTCAAAAAGTATTGAAAATAATTGTTGATAGTATAGACGATGCTAATTTTATAAAAGAGTATCTGTTGAATCCCGAGTATAAGAAAAAGTACAGCTCTTTGTTCAGAAGATTGGTTGAATTAAAAATAGAAAATGTTGCTGTTGAAAACGATTATTTAGCATTAAAACTTTTGACGGATGAAAACTTTAACAAAACATTAGATGATTCAAAAATACATGTCGGTGTTCCGACATCTGCTATATTAGTTGCAAGATATCATGCCGCAATAGCCGTTTCAAGATTCATATATGATGGTGCTGAAGGTGAAATAAAAGATTATGATATTTCTGAAAAAAAAGAATTAATAGAGGAAGTTACCGATTTATATGTTTTATTATTAATGGCAGCCGACGGCAATGTTCTTATGGATTCAAAAACGAAAATATATGCCCTTTGTAACGATGAAAAAAATAATGACAGACTTAAAACTGACAGATTTAATACTGCTTCAATAGAAAGAATGGCAGAGTTAGCAGGTGTAAAAGTTCCAATTATAACATTTCTTAGAAAAAATAATTTTGGTGCTAAGGATGACTGGTTAAAACAAATTGAAGATTTGGTCTTAGCTTCCGACGGTACAGCTTATTTCTTATTTAACGGACATGGAGAAAAAAACAGGTTGTGTGTTAAAAACGGAGAAGAATATATTTCTGCCGAAGAGTTGGCAGACCGTCTGTTTAAATTAGCAACAAAACCGAACAATCCTGTAGATTTAAGAAGAGTAACAATAGATTTAAGTTGTTGCCATTCTTATTTCTTTGCAAGAGATGTATATAAATTATTGGAAGAAAAATTCAAAGGCAATCCGGATAAAGAATCTTATCCCACAATAATAACAGCAGCAGGGCTCGAAACGGAAGTTGGGTATACACGTATCGGAGCAGGTGCAGTCACTTTGTCGAACTTACATGACGGTATTTTAACAGTATTAAACAAAAGAACAGAGCCAGCTCCTATAACACTTGGTATGTTGGCGTTGTCTGAATATCAGTTCAGTTTATCTAATATTACAATGTTTACATCTTTCTCCGATGAAACATTATTAGAACGAATTGCTGAAACAAAAAAACATATTAGTGCCGCTTTCAAAGATTCTAAAGGAAAAGCTATAGAAGTAGAATCTAAAACTTCAGACCCAAGAGTTAAACTAAAGACGAAAGTACCGAATTTACCTATATTTGGTTTTGAAGCTTCCATTTTCAAAGAGGACAACTATGCTCCGATATGGGAAGAACTTTTTTACAGGTTTGCTCCTGCACTCATGCTTACAATTTTAATATCTGTTACAATGATGTTTGCTCCGGCGGGATTTGTTTTATTTACAAAAATAGGATTTGCAGTTATTTTGACATTATTTCAAACAATATTTGTGAAAGCTCATATAGTAACGGATTGGCTGAGAGCAAAAGATTCCGGCGGAGAGAAATCTTCCGAAGAAGTTCCCGAAACTTCAATCTCTGATAAACAAAGCAAAACTGTTGATTTAGGGAAAGTTTTTGAGAAAGATTTAACTTTCGAAGATAAAATAAATAAAATTTTTAAAACAGTAAAAGAAAGATTATTTGCCGTATTTTCCGATTCCAAAGATGCGGAAAGTTTTAAAATTTTTTACAAGACCAATAAAATTGCTGCCGAACATAAAGATGGTCTTATCATACCTACAATAGCTTTTACCATACCATATGTAGTCGTAATGTGTTTCTTCCCTTCAATCCAAGCTGTTATGATAGCAACCATAGTATCAATGGCTTTACATGCAATAAATAATATAGTAGCAAAAATAATTAAAGAAAAAGGTTTGTTGCAAAAAAAGAAAAGAGATATAGATTTTCAAGATATTCAAAGAAGAATAAAACACATTAAACTTCTTATTGAAAATCCTAATGTGGAAAGAGACTTGCCGGAACTTAAAGAAGGTTCTTTTGTTCTAAAATTCGGATTGGCGAGAAAAGCCGAAAGAAGAGCAGAATCTTTGTTGGAGTATGAAAAAATAAGAATATTTTTCATTAATAGACTTAAAGATGAAATGGCTAAGAGAGAAGAGATAAAAGCAGAGCTGGAAACAATAAAAAAAGCAAGAAAGACTAAAAAGAATAAAGCAAAAATACAAGAGTTAGAAGAACAATTAGAGATAATGGAGAAGGAATATCCTCGAATATATAATGAATTACTTTTTGCCGATACAAAAGAAGTAGAGAAAACAATAGATAAGATAGATGCTCTTTTATCTATCTTTGAAGAAATAGATATTATATTGGACAATATAGAAAATTTTAAACGTGAAAATGCTGACGATGAAGATGCCTACAAAGAAATAAAAGCATTAGAAGAAGATTTCTTAGATTTTGCAGAAAATACTTTCATGAACAGTTTAATGTCTTTGTATAACAATCAAAAAACAACCGGAATCCACGTAAGAAGAGTGGTGGGTGATTCCAATTTGATCGGAACAAAGATGCTTTCAGGTAATAATGTAAGAATGATGTATAAATTAATGCTTTCTTCAATATTGCATGATATAGGCAAAAATTTAGTTCCTTTACAAATTCTTGACAAGCAAGGTTCTTTTGATCGTTTGGAAAGAAATATAATGGAATTTCATGTTGTTTTTGGCGGTATTATATTAAGAAGTTCGATATTGAGAAGGCTATCATACACAGCAGAAAACCACCATCGTTATACCCTCAAAACAAAAATGGATGATTTAGGAAAAGAAACAGAAGTGGGTGATTTACATATACCAACAATTTCTTCTCTTGATGAAGAAAAGGAAGAACAGATTGAAAGAATTGTTAAATTTTTGGAAGAAATAAATCCTGATTTATCGTTTGATTCTGCAAGCCAATATCCGAAAAGCTTGGAAGATATCAAAAGTATATTGGAAGATAATGATATGGATTTAACCGAATCTCAGCAAGAAAAACTTGATGATTTGTTACGTGAAGTAGAACAAATTGAAGAAGAAGTATTGATTGCGAAGATAGTTTCTCTCGCTGATGTCTTTGAAGCGGTAAGTCCGAAATTGTCTTTTGATTCGGAAAGGACATATCAATTCCCGCAAAAGATAAGGGATGTTTCCAGTATGTTGGAAAATATAGATATAGATTTGACGGAGTCTCAAAAGAGAGAAGTGATTGTTTTGTTGGCCGAAATAGCTCAAATAGACAGTGAAGAAGATGTAACAAAGAAAAAAGAGATGGAACAAGCTTTTATAAAGAAAGTTCTGTACAATCGCAGCAGAAGTTTTGTTATAAATTATATAAGAGAAAAGAACTATGACAGTGTTAGAGCAAATGCTTTTAAAATAGTATTTACAAAGTCTCCTCAAGAGGTCTTCAAAGAACTCGGAAAAACAGAAGAAGAATTTATGGCTGACTTTGAAAATGATCCTAAAGGAACCATAGATGAATGTATGAGTTTGGTAGATGCGGACAAATTCGAATTTGATTCAGATGTTATAAGAGCATTTTTAGAGTTTTATTTCAGTTCTGAAGATATTAGAGTAAATAATGCGATATTAGAAAGTTTAAATAAGGGTGAAGAAAATAGATTTATCGTATATATAAAAGATGCTTTATATTCTTTATATAAACTCCAAAGAAGTGTTAATAGAATGTTAGTCAGATTTACTCCTGTGATAGCTTCGATTTTTTCTGAAAGTCAAACTGATTATGATAAATATTTTAAAGACAAACAAGTTATTATTCAAAAAGTTACAACTGAAGGTGGAACAAAAAGAGTAGTAGATTTTAAGTTGTTAGAGTTCTCTGGAACATCGGTAAAACAGATTTTCAACAGACTTCCTTCTTATATTTCGGATGGAAAATATGATGACTTAGGAATAATAGTTGAAAAAGATAGTTTAGGCAATATTATAAGTGTAAAAGCGAAAGAAGGTTATGAGTTTAGTAGTTTGTCTATAGATGGAGAACCGGTAGGGAATGAAAAGAATAATTTGAACTTTTCTCTTGGACAAATAAGTGCCATGTTAAGAGATGTGAAAATATTAGATTATGATTCTCCGGATATAAAAGAAGATGAAACGGATAAATATGTTGCCCATATTTATTTAGATGATGCAGATGTTCCTCTGGATGCTGATAAAGATGGTTACGAAAATGCTCTTGAAAAAGCAATACAAGAAGCGATAAGCGGCAATAAATTAATGATAATCCATATATTTAGAAAAGGTTTTAAAACGGAAGATTTAACTATCGGACAGATATATGGAAAATATAAACAAGCATATTCTTTAATTCAAAGAGACACACTAAAAAAACTTCCTATCCTTTCTGAAATAACAAAACTTGAAGGAGAGGTTGAAACAGATCCTTATATAACTTTTGATTTTTTCCTTCAGGAACTATTGAAAAATCATTTTGGGCACGGAAATTCTGGTTTGTTTGAATACCCGATAGCATGTTATATTTCAAAAAATGGTTCCCAAATGGTTACTTATGATTCCAGCTTAAATTTATACGACGGAAGGTCTACGTACCCTATCAGTCAAAAACTTAAAGATAAAGGAATATCAAGCAGATCGGTTATTGAATCTTTATTATATGATAGCAGTATTCAAGGAGATGGACAAGGCAGAAAAAGTATGGGAAGGAGTTTGTTTAGAAATTTCGAAGATTCCAGAAATATGATAAAGAAAATTGGAGGATACATATTTTTTAAAGCTGAAGTTACATCAAAATTTGATATTGAAGATGAGGCGCAAAAAGAAGCAGCAAGAGAATATAAAAAAGAACAGCTTAGGGCATCTGCGTCATCAGCAACATCTGCAAGTACAGAGAATAAAGAATCAGAATTATATAGTTTCGGTACAAGCGATTCTAAAACTTCAAGCAGCGTTTCCGTAGCGAGTGATGAAGATTGGAAAATTTTTTGGGGAATAGAATCAATTCTAAAACCGTTCGGAGTGAAATTAGGTAATTATGCACATGTTTGGGAGGAAGCGCTTTTTAGATATTTACCTACGGTTTTCATATTGTTAGGATATATGAATCCTTTGGTAGGTCTCGGTATACAAGTAGTGTTTATATTGGCTCATCCGTTAGCAAAGTGGATGGCCGCAAGAATGAATTGGGAAAAAGCAAAAAAAGAAGGTAAACAAGTCGGTGAAAAAGCCGGTATCGGTGACTTATTTAAACAAATAGGCAAGGATTTCTCACTTTTAACACCAACATTAGTTATGATGTTGCCATATGTCGGAGCATTGTTGTCCTTAGCAATAAATCCTGCATTATCACTTATAATAACTCCCGCAATATTTACATTTACAGATGTTATAGTTAAGTGGTTAACAAAAAAAGATTCCGGTGGTGAAGTAATAAGTATAGATAAAAATTTAGTAATATTTATAACAATTGTTTCCCTCGGATCATATATATTCTTACCATTAATTCCTGTAATACACCCAATAGTAAATGCTTTAATAAATCCAATAGTAATAACAAATGCCATAAATGCCGGATACTTACATTACGAATATAATAAGAGACAACAAGACCGTAGTAAATCGTTGAGTATATTTTCCAGTAGCCTTTCTGAAGCAAGAAAGGCAGAACTTTTAGCAAAACTTGATAATAATGAAGAAGCTTTAAATAGTTTAATAAAAATTTGTCGCGAAGAGTCAATTAATTTTGATTTGTCGAAGGACACTCCCCTTACGGATTTAAAAATTGCCTGCTTTAAGAAATATTCCGGTTTCTTAACTGATGATTTTGGGGTTGAAAATCCTGAATTGAAACGTATAAATTTTTTTAGAAGATTATTTTCTTTGAGCGAAGATAATTTAGAATTCCTTTATAACGAAATAGATAATTTTGGTGTCGAGCTATTGCTGTTAGATACAGATGATGCTGATTACGAAGCCGATGATATAGATGCCAATTTAACAACTTTGTTAAGTGTACACAAAGAGGAACTTTTAAAATTAGCAAAAACGGATTATGAAACATTTCCCGATACACTATATAATTTTTTGAGACCCAGTAATATAAAAAAAGTGACTTCTCTTTCCAAAGAAGAATTTGCCTATTTAATATCGCCTTCGATAGGGGAATTTGCTCTTGATTTCTTGTCGGTATCAAAAGATTCTTTTCAATTAAAAATTAAATTAGCTGCTAACAAGGCCTTTGGATTTACAATGCGCGATATAAAACAAGAAATTTTAAGAAAAATACTCACTATTTTTGATAATGTGAAGGATCTTTCCGATATAGAAAAGATATTACAGCTCTGCGAAGAAAATAAAATTTCTTCGGATTTTGATAGTTCAAAAGGAGTTGAAGATTTTAAAGACATGAGATTTAAAGCTTTTGTTAGATATGTTTCCTCTACAGATGATAAGAGTTTCTACAATGATCTGTTTAAATTTTATGGTAAAAAAACCGTATTCAACTGGAAAGGGGAAGATAGTTATGACAAAAAAGATCAAAGAATCTTGAAAATAATTGTTGACAGTATAGATGATATTAGCTTTATAAAAGAGTATCTGTTGAATTCCGACCGTAATAAAATTTATAAAACTTTGTTTGCAGGATTGGCTGATTTGAATATAAAAAAGGTTGCTGTTGAAAATGATCATTTGGCATTAAAACTTTTGATAGATGAAAATTTCAATAAAATATTAAATGATTCTAGAATACATGATAATGTTCCTCAAGAAAAAATATTAGTTGCAAGATATCATGCGGCAATAGCAGTTTCAAGATTTATATATGATAGTGTGGAAAATGAAGTGGCTGGATATGATCTTTCTAACGATGAAATAAAAGAACAAATAGGTAAAATAACGGAGCTATATATTGAAGCAGTAAGGCAAGCGGGAAAAATTGTTATTATGGATTCACAGACTAAAATATATGGCCTTTTCAACGATGAAATTATGGAGGGAACAGAAAGGTTTAATGAAGAAGCAATACTGAAAATGTTGGGAATAATCCAGAAAGCCAATCCTAATCAAAAACTGCCCGCACCTACTTTTTACAAAAGAAATGATCGTGATCATGGTTCTGAAGCGGCAAAATCTTGGTTGGATGCAATGGAAGACCTGATACTTGAAAGTACACAGAAAAAGCAAGAGAAAGCTTATTTTGTATTTAGAGGCCATGGAGAACATAAAGATAATGAAGATCCCGACAAAAGTGATTATTTAAAAGTTAATGGTTCGGAGAAAATCTATGCCAAAGAGTTAGCGGAAAGATTATTTAATTTGGCAACAAGACAGGGAAATCCTGTAGATTTAAGAAGAGTAACAATAGATTTAAGTTGTTGTGATTCTTACTTCTTTGCAAGAAGTGTGCATAAATATTTGGAACAAATGTATGAGGAGTATGCTAAAACTAACAAAGGTTTTAAAGAAACATTTCCTATAATAATATCCGCCGGAGGACTTGAGGAAAGAAGCGGAATTACGATTGATATTGAAAATATTAGCAATAGTAGAAAAAAGTTAGGAAATACTAAATGGATAGGAAATTTACATGAGGGAATATTACAGATATTAGATGGAAAAAGTGAACTTACTCTTGGTATGTTGGCTCTTTCCGAATATAAGTTCCTTTTTTCAAATATTACAATATTTGCTTCTTTTGATGATGAAATGACAAAAGAAATTGAAAAGGTAAGAAAAAATACACTAGATGTTTTTGGAAAATATTCTATCGGAACACAAACAGACAAGACCGAATCGCAACTAACTCAAGAAGGGGAAAAACAAGAAACTGCTGAAACAAAAAGGAATGTGGGTGGAGAAATGACAGTTCCCGCGCTTCACGCAGGGCGTATGGAAATGTCTATTTTAAAACCATTGAATCTAAAGATAGAAGATCGTCCATATATTTGGGAAGAGGGACTTTTCAGATATTTGCCTACGGCAATAGTAGTATCAAAATTTTTAATATCACTTACAACTCCTTTTACCGGTATTTATGTTGCAGTCGCATTTATTGCCATACAACTCTTATTTATATCAGCTCACTCCGTAGTAAAATGGAAAGCGGAAAAATCGAAAGATGAGAATATTGGTGCAGGTGACTTGTTCAAACAAATAGGTCATGATATAAAGAATTTAATTATACCTACTTTGACATTGATGTTACCATATGCAGGTTCTTTAATAACTTTAGCGATAAATCCGGCATTGTCAGTTTTGATAACACCGGCATTAATTACATTTGGAGATGTAATAGTCCAATGGTTAACGAGAAAAGATTCCGGTGGCATAAGTATAAATAAAAATTTAATAATAGTTTCGGTAATTGCATCCCTAGTATCATATACATTATTACCGTTCATTCCTGTAGTACATCCCTTAGTAAATGCTCTAATAAACCCTATAGTAATAACAAACACCGTCGGAGCCGGATACTTACATTACGAATATAACCAAGGACAGCAAGATCGTAATAAGTTATTGAATATCCTTTCTAACGATGTCGAAACTGAAATATCCGAAATTTTAGAACTAATAAAATATGAAGGAAATGTAGACTATGCTAGAATAGAAAAAATATTCCCTAAAGTATCAAGAGCTGAGATTGAAGCTATTCATAGAAATGTTAATGCTAATACAGCTAATGCAAGCCAATATTCAGATCAACAAAAAGAAGTATACTTTTTATTTGTTTTACTAAACCAAAATTCTTCTGATCATAACCAAAACATTTTTCCGGATAATTTAATACATGCAGCACATTCTTCTATCTTTGAACCAACATCAAGTGTTGATACTAATTGGGAAATATACTCCAGCTATAAGAATGGTAGTGCTGATAAGGATAATGCGGATGCAATTTTAAAAATGTTTTCTGCAGTATATGCTTACAAAACTTGGAAAGATTTTAAGGAACAAAATCCTTCTAAAGTGACAAATGATTATATTGAAATTAAAAGTGGTCATGTTTTAAGTTTTGAAAGCTGGGTACATGTATGTGATGGTCATAGTGTATTTACCAATGGTATAGAAACAATTGTAAAAAACAATATTCGAATAAACTCTTTTGATTTTTATGGTAATGATGCAGATGCGATTAATTCAGTGGTCACATTGAATTCATTACTTGATAGTATGCCCTTTATAATAACGGATCCCGATATGTTTATATTTGAGTTAAAAAAACCGGATGCTAAAGAACCATTTAAAGTATATGTTAAGCGTTTGGATGATAAAGTTTACGTTTATGTTTTTTTACCTTCCGAAGATGGTAAAAGAAAACTTATAAGTTTTTATTCCAGAAAATATAATGGTACAATCAGCATGAAAGAAGCCTTAAGAGATAGAATAAAAGAAAGAGTACCAATAGCAAATTACAACAATGGTGTTAACAATTTTGTAATGGCTGTAAAGGCATATATTGCAGACTCTAAACCTGAAGATAACAATTCAGAATATCTTTTAGTTAGAAATTTCGATGTGAATTCCACTGATTTAAATATAACCGCAGAAGAACCGCAATTGTCATTGCAAGAAGAGGTTGATAGTAGTGTTCATGGAATAATTGATAATTTTATTAAACCCAGTTATAATAGGAAAGTTGTTAGAGGCAAATTATTGGACGGAATAGATTCTTTTATACAACTTGCGAAAGCAAATGTATCCCAAACGAAAACAATAATTCCATTTTTGGTTTTATCAAATAAAGAAGATATTTGTCTCGTGCTTAAACAATTATTTAATATAACAGGTGAGTTAACAGTAAGAGAGGCAGAAAATATACTGATACAAAAATTTGGACTTGATAATAAAATTTTTATATCACAAATGATTTCCGCAAATGCTGAATTTTCTTTTTTAGGTGAGGAATATACTAACTTATTGAAAGATGTACTCAATAAGATTTGTGAAGTTATTGGTGACAATACTATTGATGATAATAAAAAGAAAGAAAAATGTAGCAATATTGTAACACAATTTGAAAAAGATTTTTATAACATGGTTTATGGAAAAATTCGTGAAATGAAATATCCTTATATCTTTGGAGAAATTAACACAATTCTTCAATCTCGAGTTACTGAGTTTGAAGAACAACCGGAGTCTCTTGGAAATGATTATAATGATCCAAATCTTCCTCCTACAGATTCAGGAGATGCCACCCTGCCGGAAAATATGGGATTGGTAAATAGAATAATGCAAAGTAAATTCGGGAATGCATTTGTAGCAGCGACAGTAATAGCATTTAAAGAGTTTAAAGCAAGCATGAAACCGAGTTTTGTAGATATGCATCAAAGTGAATCAGGAAGAAAAGGAGCACAACAATTAAGAGATTTTATTACAAGGTTTGATGTCGTTGAAACTGATGGATTAGCAGCAAGAATAATAAAGACAATATTAGGTACAATAGTAAAAGGTGCAAGCATAGTAAAACATATAGCAATAGATTACAGATATATAAAAGCAAGCGGAATACAAGAAGCAATAAGTATGTTCGGTAATAATACATACATGGATGAATACGGACAAATACATATACCGCCGGTATTGATAGTTAATGATTTAAAGGGATTAAAAAATTTAAATAATACCGGAATAAAAGTAAACGGAAGATATATATATCAAGTAGGACAAAAAGGAATGTTGATATACGGAGCAGAGGGTGTAAACAGTGAAGATATAAGTATGGCAGTAAATGAAAGTCAAATGATAAAAGATGCAATAGAACAAATGATAAGAGAAAAAGGATACGAAGGTGTAAGTGTTGAAGTTGATGGCGTAATACAAGAAGAAGGTGAAGGTGTAAGATTTGATAAAGGAATAACGATAATAGGGACTGAAGAATTACAAAATCAAAGTGCTACCTACATAGATGATTATGTAAGTTCAAGTATAGAGTTAAAAAGAACAGTTGGTGTTATGTATAGCCAAAAAGCATTAATAAGTTTGGAAGGTTTAGAAAAAGATTTTGAAAATAAAGAAAAAGATTCTAAAAAACTGGAAGAATATCTTGAAAAATTAAAACAGGCATTATACCAAGGAAGAGCCAGGAAAATAATAAGTAAAACTCAATATAATCAATTACAGTTAACATCAGAAGATATAATGGAATTGAGAAAAAATGGAATAGAAATCTATATAGATAGTAATGAAATAGATATGAATTTAAAATCAATGGGAATAGTAGGACAGATAGTGAGAAATAATGATAACCAGATGCTTATTTACGATTATTATGCACAAGAAGAAGTTGAAATAGAAGAAATAGGTGATGAAGCTACTTTAACAGATATAGAAAATAAATTATTAAATTCACCGAATCCTATAATGATAGATATTAAAGTGTTAGCAAAGACGTTCCAAAGAGAAAATATTTTGGGAGCTTATAAAGGATTAAATAATTTGATAGGTAACTTAAAGTTAAAAACAGGTATAGGACAATTAAATAAAGCGGATATAATGAGTTTAGGATATAATTTAGATTATAATAAATTGCCGTTATTATCGATGCTTGATGAATCTAAATCTTTACAAGAATATGACGGAGATAAAATAGAAGAAATGTTGAATACAGTTATTTCAAATCTTGATACAAATACCGAAATAAGAATAATATTAAAAGCAATAGAATCAAGAAAGAAAAAAGCAATAAAAGAGAATAAAACTTCGGAAGAAATAAAGGAAATAGAGGAAACAGAAAAAGTATTTATACAGATAATTAAAGAAAGAATTTTAGCTAAGACGGCATTAACAAAAAATTATAAAGAGTTTGGATTAAAAGACAAGAAATTGGAAATTTTATTGGGAGAAATGTTGTATAAACAAATACCTTTTGCTATCGAAGATAAAGATCTTAATAAAGAAGGGAATGTAGATATTACATACATAAATGAAAATAATGAAAGAGTAAATGTGCAGGGAGAAAATAAAGGTCTTATGGAAAAGATAAGACAGGATACGGAAAAAGCCATGAGAGATAACAATGTAGTAGCAATAAATTCAATAATAGATATAATATTGACATATGGGGAAGATTATAAAGAAAAGCAGTTGACAAGACAGTTAGATACAAACGATGCGAGAAATTACAGAGCGATGTTGTCAGCAGCATAACGACAATGTATAATTTACAATTTACAATGTATAATGTCGGTAAAAATTGCGAAGCAATTTTTTATAAATTATTGAATTTTTTTGCAAAGCAAAAAATACATTGATTATAAATTTTAAATTGTAAATTATAAATTAAAAAAAACAGGCAAAAAAGATTTTTTGCCTGTTTTTTAGTATAATTAACCTTATGAAATACTTATTAATGTTTATCGCAATTTTTTTTATGTCTTCTTGTGCTGTGTTGGATTATCCCAAGAGAATTGCCGGATATTCAATTAAAAATTTCGAAACCGAACAGGACGGCAGATTTTCTTTAAATTCCGATTTGGAACCGAGAAAAGCATATAACAAATGTAATCTTTTCTTATTTGAAAACAATATTCAAACAAACTTTAAAAGTGACAAAAAAATGTATATTGTTGCCAGCAAATTTACTTTGATATACGAGTATACATTGGATTCCACGGAAGTTGCATTTTTCGTTTATGAAGCAGATGATAATAAATCTAAAATAGATGTGGTTTCAAACAATTCAAGGCTTGCCAAATTTGTGTATGATAAGTTATCAGCATACATGCAAAAATAATTAAATAAATTCCGTTGTTACTTTTTTATCTTTTAACAATTCAATAATTTTTTTTATAATTTCTGTTCTGGGTAACAGATTGCTTTGTCTGTAGAACTGATGTTGACCGTTATCTGCCGTTCCTACAACAAAATTTATTTCATTTTCTTTTTGTATTAGTTTTATAACTTCAATTGCCGATATATTATCGGAATTGTTACCGGACAATATTTTGTAACATTCATTTAAAGTTATAACACCTTCGTTTGCGAAATCTATTCCGTTAATAAAGTATTGGGGGGACTGTGTCGCGGAATTTATTTTAATATCGGGTTTTATATTAAGTTCTCTGCAATACATTTTCATTGTTGAAGAACCTAAAATAATTTTATAGCCGATACTGTTTGCAAATTTCCTGCATATATCATTATCGTTGTTTTTGTTTTTTGGTAATCCGGTTAAAATGTTTAACATTTTTTTATTATACAAAATAATACATAAATAAAAATAACCTGACACGTTTTCTGTATCAGGTTATTTTTTTATTTAAAAGAAATTATTTCAAATTCTTTTCAATTTCTTTTGTTACTTTTTCAGGTGTAGCTTGTTCTATTACCGTAGAACCTACACTTACTACAGGTCCTCTTGAACATCTTTCAAAACAGAAAGAAGCTTTAACTTCAACTTTATCCGTAATCTTTTTGGATTCAACAAAATCAAGTATGGATTTTAATATCTTTTGAGAACCTCTCAACATACAACCTGTTCCGAAACAAACATTTACTTTAACACAGTTTGCATCGGTTGCAGCTTGAATTAAGAAAGGTTTTTCTGTTATTCTTCTTCTGTTTGTGTGGAAAGTATGCAATATTTCGTGAGCTTTTTCACCGCCTACAGCGCCCAAAATTTCTTTATAAACCTGTTGAACATAAGGATTGTCCTGTGGTTTATGAAGTTCAAGAACACTGTCATTTTCATAAAGACATTTTGTTCTCTTGTTTCTTACTTCGAGTTTATCATATACAGGTTGTCCTGCTCCGCCGATACATCCTCCGGGACAAGCCATAACTTCGATTAAATCATATTCTTTTTCTTTATTCTTAATTTGTTTTATAACTTTTCTTGCATTACCTAATCCGTAAACAACAGCTAATCTTAAATCTTTATCACCGACTTTCAAGTTGGCTTCTCTTATGCCTTCTTCACCTCTTATAAATGCAAATTCGTCTGTATCGTTGGAATTTTCTTTGGATAATACATTTCTCAAAACAGCTTCCGCAACACCACCTGAATTACCGAATATAACACCGCCTCCGGTCTTAAATCCTAACGGCATATCAAATGCAGACTGTTCAAGATTTGCAAAAGAAAGACCGGATTCTTCTATCATTCTTGCAAGTTCTTGTGTTGTTAAAACTATATCGGTATCAGGAATACCGTCTTTCGAAAGTTCAGGTCTTGTAGCTTCAAATTTCTTTGCTGTACAAGGCATAACCGAAACAACTATTAAATCCTCTCTCTTTATACCATACATCTTAGGTAACATTTCTTTTGCGAGAGAACCGAACATTCCCTGAGGAGACATACAACTTGAAAGGTTCTTTATCATATCAGGATAATATTGTTCCGTGAACTTTATCCATGCAGGACAACATGATGTGAATTGAGGTAATTTTTCACCTTTTGTGAATCTTTCAACAAATTCGTTGGCTTCTTCAACGATTGTTAAATCCGCCGTGAAAGAAACATCAAATACTTTAAAGAATCCCATAGATTTTAAAGCGGTTACCATTTTACCTGCGGCTTCCGTTCCGGATTCTTTTGCTATCCCGAAAGCTTCACCGATTGCAGCTCTTACTGCAGGAGCAATTGCTACAACAACTTTCTTATCTTTATTTCCTAAAGCACTCCAAACTTTTGTTACATCTGATTTTATTGTTAATGCACCGGTAGGACATACTCTTGTACATTGACCGCAATAAATACATTCCGAAGATGCAAGACTCTTTCCGAAACTCGGGCTTACAGTTGCATGTGAGCCTCTGAATGAAAAATCTATTGCACCTACAGTTTGAATTTCTTCGCAGAATCTTACACAATCACCGCAGAGAACACATTTGTTAGGATCTCTTACGATAGACGGTGTTGAGAAATCTTTAGGTGTATCTTTTACTATCTTTTTGTATCTTATTGTCTGTATTCCCAATCTTCTTGCAAGTGTTTGGAGTTGGCAATGTTCACTCTTGTGGCAAGAGGTACATTCTCTGTCGTGGTTTGCAAGTAACAATTCAACTATAATCTTTCTTAATTCTCTTATTTCGTTACTGTTTGTTACAACTACCATACCGTCTTCTGCAGGAGTGGAACATGCAGGAACAAGACCTCTTTTTTCTACATTTACCAAACACAATCTGCAAGCACCGTAAGTGCTGAGTTCGGAATGGTAACAGAATGTAGGTAATTCTATATTTGCTTTTCTTATAACTTCCAAAAGATTTTTTTCTTTATCAAAAGAAACTTTTTTACCGTTAATAGTTAATGTTTTTTCCATATATTATCCTCTCTTCACAGCACCAAATTTACATGTTGCAACACAAGCACCGCATTTTACACATAAACTTTGGTCTATAGAATGTTTTTGTTTTACTGCACCTTTGATTGCTCCTACAGGACACTTTCTTGCACAAGCTGTACAACCGATACATTTTGTTTGATCGATTGTGATTTGTGTTAAGCTGGAACATACTCCTGCCGGACATCTCTTTTCTTTAACGTGTGCATCATATTCATCTCTGAAATATTTTAAAGTAGATAATACAGGGTTAGGTGCTGTTTTACCTAAAGCACAAAGGGAACCTACTCTAACGGCATTTGCCAACTGTTCAAGTAAAGGAATTGTGTTTTCGTCTGCTCTGCCTTCGGTAATATCTTCAAGCATCATCAACATTTGTTTTGTTCCTTCTCTGCAAAGAACACATTTACCGCAAGATTCACTTTGTGTAAATTGCATAAAGAATTTTGCTGTGTTTACCATACAAGTTGTTTTGTTCATAACAACAAGTCCGCCGGAACCAACCATTGCACCTGCTTTTCTTAACGAATCGAAATCCAAAGGTAAATCAAGATGTTCTCTCGTTAAACAAGCACCGGAAGGTCCACCGATTTGAACTGCTTTAAAGGCATCTTCGGAAACATTGCCTTTATCATCGGTAACCCCGCCTGCTATATCAAACAAAATTTCTCTTAATGTTGTTCCGAAAGGAACTTCGATAAGACCGGTATTTTTAACATAGCCGGTTATAGCGAATGTTTTTGTTCCGGTAGATGTAGGAACACCGATTTTCTTATAAAAATCTGCTCCGTCTCTTATCACCAAAGGAACGGTTGATAAAGTTTCAACGTTATTGATTACTGTAGGTTTTCCGTATAAACCATGTTGTGCAGGGAACGGAGGTTTTGGGTTTGGCATACCTCTTTTACCTTCAACGGAAGCGATTAATGCTGTTTCTTCACCGCATACAAAAGCTCCTGCACCTTCCATAACATGAAGTGTAAAACTGAAATCGGAACCGAAAAGATTTTTGCCTAATACTCCGATTTCTTCTGCTTTTTTAATAGCGTTTTTCATTCTTTCTACAGCCAAATGATATTCTGTTCTGACGTAAACATAACCTTCATCGGCACCTATAGCTTTTGCGGCTATAATCATACCTTCTATAACACTGTGAGGATTTCCTTCAAGAACACTTCTGTCCATAAATGCTCCCGGATCTCCTTCATCACCGTTACATATAACATATTTTTTAGGACCGGGTTGAACTCTTGTAAGTTCCCATTTTCTACCTGTAGGGAAACCTGCTCCGCCTCTGCCTCTTAAACCTGAATCCAACATTTCTTTACAGATTTGTTCAGGCGTCATTTCCAAACAAGCTTTTTTAGCTGAGGCATATCCGCCTTTACTTATATATTCTTCAATATCTTCCGCACCTATGAAACCGCAATTTTTAAGAACATATCTTTTTTGTTTTGCATAGAAAGGAATTTCGGAATGACCTTTATAAAATTTATCGTTAATCTTGTAGCACAATCTTTCAACAACTTCATCTTTAATAATACTTTTTTCAATTATTTCTTTTACATCTTCAACTTTAACTTTTGTATAAAGAATATCATCTTCACCTTTTATAACGGAAACCAAAGGTCCCATTTGACAAAAGCCCTGACAACCGCTTTTTGAAACAAGTGTTCCCTTGCTTTCATCGTTTAATTCTATACAAAGTTCAACATTTAATTCTTTTGCCAATCTCAAAAATTCGGCATAAACTTTTAAAGAACCGTTTGCTACACAACCGGTACCTGCACAGATTATTATTCTTTTGGAAATCTGTTTAAAAGCTTTTTGTACTTTAGCGGAAATTTTATCTAAATCTACAGACATTATTTTTCCTCCTGTTTAATCATATCGTCAATAATTTTTGTTACTTTTTCAGGTGTAACCTGGCCGTAAACTTCGTTATCTATAACCATTGCAGGAGCAAGACCACAAGCACCCAAACAAGATACTGTTTCCAATGTAAACAACATATCTTTTGTTGTGTTTTCGGATGCTGTAAGATTAAGTTTTGCTCTTATTGCATCAATAATTGTTGTAGATCTTTTAACGTGACATGCCGTTCCGTCGCAAACTTTTATTATGTGTTTGCCTTTTGCTTTTAAAGTGAAATGTGCAAAAAATGTTGCAACTCCGTAAACTCTTGCAGGGGAGATATCCAATGCAGAAGCTATGAATGTCAAAATTTCTTCAGGAAGATAATTGTATACTTCCTGTACTGCCTGCAAAATTGGGATTAATCTTGCTTTGTCTCTGCCATTTTCGTCAAGAATTTGGCAGACTTTGTCAAATTTCCCTTGATTTTCCATGTAAGTTCTCCTTGTTATGTTAACAACTAATTCTTAATTATCTTAAATTCTTTATTTTTTGCGACAAAACAGCTAAACTTGAAGCCAAGTTTTCATGTTGAACAACAACATCTTTCGGAACATTTATTTTAATAGGTGCAAAATTCCAAATAGCTTTTATCCCTACTTTTACCATTCTGTCCGCCAACTCTTGTGCAACGGCAGAAGGAACGGTAAGAATTCCTATTTTTATCTGCATTCTGCTTATTATATCTTCAAGTCTGTCTATGCTAAAAACTTTTTTATAATTTATAAATTTATCGACTCTTTCCGGATTATTATCAAAAGCGGCAATTATATCTAATCCGTACTCTTTAAAACCGTGATAACCTAAAAGAGCATATCCTAAATGTCCGGCACCGATTAAAACAGCCTCATTTTTAGTATAAAAACCTAAAAATTTTTCTATTGCCGATATTAATTTCTTAAGGTTGTAACCTCTTTTGGGTTTTCCTTCAATTTTGGTTGCTTCTATATCTTTTCTTACTTGTATAGTATTAAATCCAAGGAACTTTGCTATTTGTGCCGATGAAATTTCTTTAACGCCATCACTTTCCAATTGCTTCAAATAATGATGGTAAAAAGGAAATCTTCTTAAAGTGGCTTCCGAAATTTCCTTCTTATTATATACAACACTTTTTTTCTTCATTTTTTTATATTTTTAATGAAAATTTTTATTTGTTTGTTCGTGCTTTTTTCTTGAATACAACTTGTTATGGATAAAATTTTATCTATTTAAAAATAGTAAGTCAATGAATTTAGATTAGTAAAACTTTTATATGTTTTTCTAATATTTTCAGCGGTTTTTGTACAAATAAAAAAACAAGAAACGATATTAAATATGTTTCTTGTTTTATATGGTTATTTATGCTTTTTATTTTGCTTTTTTATAATATTCCAAAGCTTCCGGCATATGTTCCTGCAAATCTTTAATTCTTTTTTCATCGGAAGGATGAGTAGATAAAAAGTCGGATAATCCGCCTTGAGAACCGGAAGATGCAAATACCATTCTTTGCCAGAATTTTATAGCTTCGTTGGGATCATATCCTGCTTTTGCCATTAAAAGCAGTCCCATGTAATCCGCTTCGGATTCATGTTTTCTGCTGTAAGGTAAAATAATACCTACATTTCCGGCAACATTTACACCCAACATTATTAATTCTTTATTAGGATTATTTGAAAGAGTTGCACCGCCTATGGCAAGTCCGTATTGAAGTAATGTGTTTTGTGCCGATCTTTCCGCACCGTGTCTTGCTATGGCATGTGCTATTTCGTGAGCCATAACGGTAGCAAGTCCCGCTTCGTTTTGTGTATAAGGTAAAATTCCCGTATATACCGCAACTTTACCTCCGGATAAGCACCATGCATTAGCTTCGTTGCTTTCCAATAAATTAAATTCCCAATCATAATCACAGTCTGAAACCGCGGCTATTTTTTGACCTACTTTTTTTACAAGTGCCGTATTTGTTTTATCCGTAGATATTTTTGCTTCAGACAAATATTGCCCGTAACTTGTTGCACCTGCAGCAATTTCTTGGGCTTCATCGCTTAAAAGAAGTTGGTATCTTCCTGTCATCGGAACAGATGTACAACCTGCAACTACAAATACAAAAGCTAATAAGTAATATTGTATTTTCATAATGATAAACTCTCCCTAAATTTTATTATAGGTAAAATTTTTATTTTATTTCTTTATATAACTTATCCGAATTTATAAATCTTTCGTCTTTTATATTTTCAAGCCAGAAATTTTTTATATTCTCCGAAGTATCTAATTTGCCGTTGCCCCAATCATATTGTTCAAACATTTGTTGCTCGTCCCAATTTGCATTAATATAACAAAGTGCTTTTACATCTTTACTTTGTATGAATTTAAACAATATCCTATACCATTTAATTTTATCTGCTTCGGTTGCATTTGTGCCTAATGTAGGAGAACATTCCGCAATCATAAGCGGTTTGTCGTGAGCTTTTGCAAATTGTACCATAGGAAACCACTGCGGATTTGCGAAATAAGATATTGCACACCAATCAACATATTCGTCTCCGGGATACCATTGTTCAATTTTTCTTACATTGTATGTTGTATAAGAATGCCAAACATAAGAAACATTTTTTACTTTTTGTTCATCGAGTTTTTCTACTATATACTTAAATGCTTGTTTATATAGTTCGGGGTCATAATAGTTTTCCGGGAGATCAAATTCATAACCTATTCTTAAAAATACCGGAACATTAGCTTTTGTTATCCATTCACCTAACTTTTTTATATTTTCATCTAAAGAACCGTCAATTACGGAATCTAAAGAACCTACCAAAAATAAACCTATTTGAAGTGCTGCTTTTTTATAATTTTTTAATATAAAACCGGCAGACATTTTACCTGTTCCGTATTCAACATCTTCATCCAATGCTTCCAAATTTTGTAAAGATGTATAAATCATAAAACCTGCAGGAGTTTTTCCGTTTATCTTTACAAATTCCCGGCTATCATCGTTATTTTGTCCGCAGAAAAGTAAAGTCTTGTTATCGGAAGGAACATATCTTCCGGTAAGCCCTTCTTTTCTTTGAGCAAAGCACCATGTTGTTATAACTAATAAACAAACTACTACACTACAAAACTTCTTCATAAATCCTCCGAACTGCAAAACACTTGACAAACCTCCTAATTTGTGCTATATTAGCACTCAGTAATAAAGAGTGCTAATTAAAAATAATTAGCATAAAGGAGGTACACAATGAATATATCAAAATTTACTATAAAATCGCAAGAGGCACTTGCGGATACGCAGGATATCGCGGTACAGTATGGTAACCAGGAAATATCCGCAGAACATCTTTTGTATGCTTTGCTTAAACAGGAGCAAGGCATAGTAGGTACCATTATAAGTAAGTTGTCCGCAGTGGAACAAGATTTAAAACCGTTAATAGAAAACGATGTTTTAAAACTTATTGAAGCCAAACCTAAAGTTCAAGGTGCAACACCTTACTTATCAAGTGATTTAAACAAAATCTTAACCGTTTCGGAAAAGATAGCTAAAGATTTGAAAGATGAGTATGTTTCTACCGAACACATATTTCTTTCTATTATAAGTTTTCCGGATTTGCAGGTAACAAAGGTTTTGAATAAGTACGGAATAACCCAAAATAAAGTTTTGAATGCTTTGGTGGAAATAAGAGGTTCCAACAGAGTTACCGACCAAAACCCGGAAGATAAGTATCAGGCGTTGGAAAAGTACGGTAAAGATTTAACCGCACTTGCCAAAAAAGGGAAACTTGATCCCGTTATCGGCAGAGATGAAGAAATAAGAAGAAGTATTCAGGTACTGTCAAGAAGAACAAAAAATAACCCTGTTTTGATAGGTGAACCGGGAGTAGGTAAAACAGCCATTGTTGAAGGTCTTGCACAAAGAATAGTTTCCGGTGATGTTCCCGAAACTTTAAAAGATAAAAAAGTTATAGAACTCGATTTGGGTTCTTTAATTGCCGGTGCAAAATTCAGAGGCGAATTTGAAGACAGATTAAAAGCCGTTTTAAAAGAAATTCAGGCGGCACAAGGTAAAATAATACTTTTTATAGATGAAATTCATACTATCGTAGGTGCCGGTGCAACAGAAGGCGCAATGGATGCAGGTAACATGTTAAAACCGTTACTTGCAAGAGGCGAACTGAAACTTATCGGTGCAACAACACTTGATGAATACAGAAAATATATAGAAAAAGATAAAGCATTGGAAAGAAGATTTCAAACCGTTTATACCGGTGAACCGTCAGTGGAAGATACCATTGCAATATTAAGAGGTATAAAAGAAAAATATGAAGTTCATCACGGTGTAAAAATAAAAGATTCCGCATTGGTTGCAGCGGCAACATTAAGTTCAAGATATATTACCGACAGATTTCTGCCGGATAAGGCTATAGATTTGGTTGATGAAGCTGCAAGTAAGTTAAGAATGGAAATAGATTCTATGCCTGTAGAACTTGATACCGTTGAAAGAAAAATAAGACAACTTGAAATAGAAAAACAGGCAGTAAAAAAAGATTCCGATCCTGCAGCAAAAGAAAGACTTGCTGCTATAGAATCTGAAATTGAAAAATTAAAAAATTCGTCCAACGAAATGAAAGTTCATTGGCAAAAAGAAAAAGAAACTATTTCGTCTATAAGAAAGTTAAAACAGGAAATAGAACAATTAAAAACAGATGAACAAAAAGCAGAAAGAAGCGGCGATTTGAACCTTGTCGCAGAAATCAGGTACGGTAAAATTCCTAAAGTTCAAACAGAGTTAGACAATGAAAACAAGAAACTTGCCGTATTACAGAAAGATAAAAAAATGTTGAAAGAAGAAGTTGATGAAGACGATATAGCAACGGTTGTAGGTAAATGGACAGGTATTCCCGTATCTAAAATGATGGAAGGGGAAACACAAAAACTTCTTAAAATGGAAGAAAGATTGCATGAAAGAGTTATCGGCCAAAACGATGCCGTAGATGCTATAGCCAACGCTGTAAGAAGATCAAGATCGGGAATTTCCGATCCCAACAAACCTATGGGTTCGTTTATGTTTTTAGGTCCTACAGGTGTAGGTAAAACAGAACTTGCAAAAGCTTTGGCAGACTTTTTGTTCGACGATGAAAGAAACATTGTAAGAATTGATATGAGCGAATATATGGAAAAACATTCAGTATCAAAACTTATCGGTGCACCTCCGGGATATGTAGGTTTTGAAGACGGAGGTCAACTTACCGAAGCTGTTAGAAGAAGACCGTATTCCGTAGTATTGTTTGATGAAATAGAAAAAGCTCATCCGGATGTGTTCAACATAATGTTGCAATTGTTGGATGACGGAAGACTTACGGACAGTAAAGGCAGAACCGTAGACTTTAAAAATACCGTTATTATTATGACATCTAACGTCGGTTCACAATACATTCAAGACAGTATCAATTTCGATAAAGATAAAAAGAAAAAAGAGCCTGTAAAAGAAAACTTTGATTACGAGCAGATAAAGAAAAAAATTGACAGTGAATTGCACTTACACTTTAAACCGGAATTTTTGAACAGAATAGATGAAATAATAATATTCAGAAGACTTGAAAAACAAGATATCGGTAAAATTATAGATATTCAATTAAAAACCATATTAAAAAGGTTGGCAGATAAAAAAATATCTATAGAACTTACAGATAAAGCAAAAGATTTTCTTGCAGATAAAGGTTATGAACCGGCATTCGGTGCAAGACCTTTAAAAAGAGCTTTACAAACTTATTTGTTAAATCCTTTATCTTCACAACTTATTGCAGGAAATTTTACCGAAGGGGATAAAATAAAAGTAGATTTGGGTAAAAACGAACTTAAATTTGCCAAATAATTTATAGCGAACTTAAACTATAAGTTTTAAACTAAAAAACGGGAAGAAAAAATCTTCCCGTTTTTTCTTGCTTGTAAAAGTAAAATATTATATAATACAAAAGTAAGTATATTTTGCTAAAGGTCGTTGTTTGCACACTGTTATATTTTTAGATATAATTTTACTTTAAATTTATTTAGGATTAGTTTATGATTTCATTTTTATATTCCGCATCCGTTCAGGGAATAGATGCTTGTTTAATAGATGTTGAAATAGATATTTCATCCGGTCTTCCCGTATTTTCAATAGTAGGGCTTCCGGATACTTCCGTAAAAGAATCAAGAGACAGAGTAGTTTCGGCAATAAAAAATTCAGGTTTTGATTTTCCTACAAAAAAAATTACGGTAAATCTTGCACCGGCAGACATAAAAAAAGAAGGCGGAGCATTTGATTTGCCTATAGCCTTAGGTATACTTGCTTCAAGCGGAATAATAGAAAAAAAATCGTTACAGAATATATGTGCAATAGGGGAACTTTCCCTTGACGGGAAATTAAGACCGGTAAAAGGTATTTTACCTATAGTTTTAAGTTTGCATAAGTTTGGTATAACACAGATTATTGTTCCCGAAAAAAACAAAAATGAAGCATGTGTTGCAAAAGATATAGAAATATATCCTTTCAGTGATTTAAAAGATGTGATAGAATTTTTAAAAAAAGAAACGGTTGTTGCTCCGTATAAACAAGACAGTATTTCTTTCCAAAACGGTTCAACAAAAACATCAATAGATTTTTCCGATATTAAAGGTCAGCTCTTTGCAAAACGAGCTGCGGAAGTTGCTTGTGCCGGCGGACATAACATGATTATGGTAGGACCTCCCGGTTCGGGTAAAACGATGATAGCAAAAAGAATTCCTACAATACTTCCTTCAATGAGTTTTGAAGAGTCCGTGGAAACAACAAAAATATGGTCTGTATCAGGTCTTGTTCCGGCAGGCGAAAGTTTAATTACAGACAGACCTTTCAGAAGTCCGCATCACACAACATCGGCGGTTGCTTTAATAGGCGGAGGTTCTTATCCCAAACCCGGAGAAGTAAGTTTGGCTCATAACGGAGTATTGTTCTTGGATGAATTAACTGAATTCAGAAGAGATGTTTTGGAAGTTTTAAGGCAACCTTTGGAAGATAAAATCGTTACGGTATCAAGAGCAAAAAACACGTTATCTTTTCCTGCATCGTTTATGTTGATAGCTTCAATGAATCCTTGTCCGTGCGGAAATTACGGAAGTGATAAAGAGTGTACTTGTAATCCGTATCAGGTTAAAAGATACAGAGCAAAAATATCGGGGCCGTTAATGGACAGAATAGATATTCAGGTGGAAGTTCCGGCATTAAAAATAGATGAAATAACTTCAACACAAACGGTTACAAACGAAACTTCGCAACAGATTAAAGAAAGAGTAATAAAAGCAAGAAATATACAGTATGAAAGATTTAAAGGTAAAAACATTTATTGCAATGCGCAAATGGGACCGAAAGAAATAAAAAAGTATTGTGTGTTGGAAGAAAAAGCAGGACTTATGTTACACAATGCCATAGAAAAATTGGGCTTTTCGGCAAGAGCATATGACAGAATATTAAAGGTTGCAAGAACTATTGCCGATTTGGCGGGAAGCGAGATAATACAAACAAACCATATAGCCGAAGCAATAAAGTACAGAAATCTTGATAAATATAATTAGAGAATAGAAAAATGTCTTGGAGTACGGATAACAGATTTGCATATAATTTATTTGTTGAAAAACACAAAGTAATATTGATACTTCTTATTGTTTGCTTTGTTGTTTTATCAATGAAACTTTTTTATATGCAGATAATAAGAGGAAATTATTACAGAAATATATCCGAACATCAAAGAATAAACACCGCTCACGAAAGAGCTTTTAGGGGACTTATTTACGATACTAACGAAAAAGTTCTTGTGAACAATGTTACCAATTATGTGGCACTTTTTTATCCGTTTGAACAACAGTATGAGCCTACCGAAGAAAGTATAGAAAAGTTAAGCAAAATATTACAAAAAGATATAAAATCTTCCATAGAAAAAAGTTGGAGATACGGCAGGGTAATAAAACTTGCCGAAAACTTAACTATAGACGAAGTATTTAAAATACAGGAAAATAAACTCTTCTTACCGGGAATAACGGTTGTTGAAGAACCTAAAAGAGTTTGTTACGATTCAGTGGAAAATGCACACATTATAGGTTATGTGAACGAATTAAGACTTGAAGAACTTGACAATATGGATAACACCGAACTTAAGGTTGGTGATATTATAGGCAGGTGCGGAATAGAACAATCTTACGACAGATATTTAAGAGGAAAAGACGGTGGGTATTCTTTTGAAGTTAATGCCAGAGGTCAACATCAGAAAACATTTGATTATGAAGCACCGGTTATAGGTAACAGTTTGTATTTAACCGTAGATAGTGAACTTCAAAAAACAGCCTATCAAGCTTTAAGAAATTCTTCATCGGGTAAAGGTGCTGCCGTTGCAATAGATGTAAAAACGGGTGCCATAAAAGCTTTTGTTTCTTGCCCGAGTTACGATTTGAACAAAGTTTCATCGGCAAAAGATTACAGAAGATATTTAAAAAATAAAAACCTTCCTTTTTTCAACAGATGTATTCAAGCTTTATATCCTCCCGGTTCAACATTTAAAATTGTTACTTTTATAGCGGCATTGGAACACCTGCATTTTGATCCTTACACAAAAGAAGATTGTACCGGAAAGTTTGAACTCGGTGACAGATTTTATGCATGTTCTTCTAGAGCGGGACACAGAAAGCTTAATCTTATATCCGCAATGGCTTATTCATGTAATGTTTATTTTTATATTTTAGGTCTTGATTTAGGTGTCAGAGTTATCGATGAGTATGCCAAAATGTTTAGATTAGGCGAAAAAACAGGTATAGATATTTATTCCGAAAAAAAAGGTTTTGTTCCTACTCCGGAATGGAAAAAATCCAAAATGAAAATGCCATGGCTTAAAGGAGATACGGTAATTCTTTCTATAGGGCAGGGGGCATTGTGGGTTACTCCGTTACAAATGGCAAACTTGATGGCAACTGTTGCAAATAAAGGTGTTTCTTATAAACCATACCTTGTTGAAGAAATAAAAGACTCAATAACAAAAAAAACAGTTTATAAACATAAACCTGAAGAAAACGAAAAAATAGAATTAAATTCTAACACATGGAAACAATTGCATAAGGCGCTTGAAGCCGCGGTAGATTACGGAACCGCAAAAAGAACAAAATTTAAAGATATAACTGTAGCTGCAAAGACAGGAACTGCGGAAAATCCGCAAGGTGAAGACCACGCTTGGGTAGTTGCTTATGCTCCTGCCGATAATCCTAAACTTGCACTTGCCGTTATTGTTGAAAACGGCGGGTTCGGAGGAAGTGTTTCTGTACCGGTAGCAAGAGAAATATTTAAAAAATATTTTAATATTGCGGAAGAATATGATGAAGAATTAATTAACGGAAATAAAAATGACACACACTAAATCAATTTTTTCTAAAATTATCAAAAATATAGATTTAACTTTTTATATATCGATATTGTATTTGTTATTTATCGGTATTACGGCAATATATTCGGCAAGCTCGAATTTGGATAATCCCACAAAATACATAACAACACAATTTATAGCTTTAAGTATAGGTGCCGCAGGTATGCTTTTCCTTGCCGGGTTTAGTTATCAGTATTATAAACATTTTGGTAAATTTATATATATTTTATCTTGTGTTTTGCTTGTATCGGTATTGTTATTCGGAACTCAACATAAAGGAACAAAAGGTTGGTTCGATTTACCTTTCTTTTCTTTTCAGCCGGTAGAAATAACAAAGATAATGTTAATATTGTCACTTGCCGCATTTATAGATAAACATTGGAACGAGATATCCAAACTTTCAATTTTTGTTAAAACGTTGGGCCTTACTTTAGGACACTTTATACTCATAATGTTACAGCCGGACTTTTCTTCAACGTTATCTTATTTTCCCGTAACACTTGTACTTCTTTATGTTGCGGGTGCAAGACTTACACATCTTTGTGCGGTTATTTTGTATGGAGCATTGGCGGTTTTAATACCGTTACTTGTAACGTTTTTTAAGTTACAACCCGAACTTTTGGAAACAAACGGGCTCGTAAACTTTTTTGTAACCGCATCAACAAACTGGCACAAAGCTGCCATAATTTTAGGTGTAATAATTTTGATTTTAATTTTAATAAAATGGTTTTTAAATAAGTTAAGAATACCTATCGGATGGGCATATCCCGTAATCTTTTTATCTATTATTTTGGCAGGATCTTTTTCATCCATAGCGGTAAATAAATATTTAAAAGAATATCAAAGAAAAAGACTTATAGTTTTTTTAAAACCGGAAATAGATTCGAGAGGTGCGGGATACAACATTATACAATCTAAAATCGCTATCGGTTCGGGAAAATTTTCCGGTAAAAAATTCTTTAAAGGAACACAAACACAGCTCGGCTTTTTGCCGGAACAAAGAACGGACTTTATCTTTTCCGTTATAGGTGAAGAAGGCGGATATGTTCTTGCACAACTTACAATACTTTTTTATTTCTTATTTATATGGCGAGCTTTGGTTGTTGCCAAACAAGCAAGAGACCGGTTCGGCTCTCTTGTTGCAATGGGTATAGCTACAATGTTTGCTTTTTATGCGATAATCAATTTAGGTATGGTTATGGGCTTGATGCCTGTTACGGGGTTACCGTTGCTGCTTTTATCTTACGGCGGTTCAAGTATGCTTTCATCCATGTTTGCCATAGGAATCCTGATATCAATCAACATCAGAAGATTTTACTAATCTTTCTTTTCCTCTCATACTTTTAAAATTTTCGTTTGCAAACATGATTAAAGCCGTCTATGAGTGCAGAAAAATTTAGAGTAAAAAACTATAAATCAAAAAAAGTTTTTTAGTGCGAACATGTTTGAAGATTTTTCCGTTTCATTAGGTAGTTAGGAAAAATCAAGTTGGAGCACGGCTTTAAATTTTTCAAACGAATGGCTTTTTTGTTTGCAAATGAGAAATTTTAAAAGTTCCTACTTTTTTATTGGTGGTTTCGGAATAATTCTTGATATCGGATTTATCGGCCTTGGTATTACTCCGGGTCTTCTTATAGGGTTTATCGGAATTCTCGGTAACACTCTGTTAGGTAACTTCTTTTCTATGTTTTCCAACTTTTTGTTTATGCTGTCCAATGTGTTAAAAAAATTGTCTGCCAAACTTATCTTTTCGCTTACAACGGAAACTTTATTATAAAATTCTTCGATTTTTGTTAACTGTTTTTCTATATCGAGTTTTTCCAATTCTTCAAATTTTTGTTGCATCTTTTCAAAGTTGGTAATATTCTTTTTTACACCTTGAATTGTAGTGTTTATTGAATCTACCGTTTTCCTTATATTTTCCAACGGTTCAACCGACTTTTTGGCAGTTTCAACTTTTTGTAATATAGCAACAATTTGTTCATAATTGTTCTTCAACTCAACAGTTTTTTTGTTTAGTTCGTTAATGGTTTCTATAGTTAAATTAAGTTCTTCAAACCTGTTAAGAGCTTGAGAAATTTCCGCAGCATATTTTTTAAGTTCGTTTACTTTGTTTATAAAATCACTCATCGGTTAACTCCTTTACTATTTTTGTTGTTGAATTTTCTATTTTTGTGTATATGTTTTTAAGTTCATAAATTTTGTAGTCGAAATATTTGTCTATTTCCTGTTTTGCAAAATCGTATTTGTCGTAAAGTTGTTCGATGTTCAAGTTTTTTGCAAACAAAACTTTTTCAAAATCTTCAAAATTGTTCTGATACAAACTCATAATAGAGTATAATTCAAAATTGTAATCTTTTTCATAATATTTTTTTGCAAGGCCGTATTGTTTATAAGAAAACAATAAATCTGCTTTTTCGTTATAGTTCATGTTCGGTTCCAACAAAAATTTGTCGCAAATTTCTATCATGCTTTTTGTTTCATCAATATTATATTTCGTTACTTTTTCAAAATGTTCTTTCGCTTTTTCAAATTCTTCGTTGTTAAAAAAGTTCAATGCTTTCAAATAATATCTTTCATCGGTCGCTTCATCCAGACTTAACGAAATTTCGTTTATGTTGTTTATGGTATCGATTAAAGTATATTTGATTTCATATTTGTTCATTTTCGAAACAATATCGTTTATCAGTTCAATATCGTTTTTTTCTTCCAATAAATAAATGTTGTGTTCTCCTCTTGTTATGGCAACATAAAACTGGTTAAAATAAAAATCGTAATTTTTATCTTTTTTCCAATCGTAATTATAAAAATTTTGGAATATTGAAAAATAGTCCGACAACACATTGTAAGTTATAATGTTGGGATATTCTCTGCCTTTAATTTCCGATACGGTAAAAATGTTTACAAGATGTGGAAACTCTTTTTTCAGCGACTCTTTTTTTTGTTCATCGGAAACTATTATTGCAACATCAAGGTCTTTGTTCTCAAGTCCGTTAAAAAGTATTTTTTTGTTGTTGTCGCTGTATTTTATTATTCCGAACTTTCCCGCATTATTGTTTCTTGTAATTTCGGGCACTTTATCTTCGTGGTGTCTTGCAGGCAACTTTTCGTCTCTTATTTCGTTAACCAAATTTATAAGTTTTGTTATGTCGGTGGAATTTCTGAAATTTTCGTTTAGTCTTGTTTTAAATGCTTTTACCGCATTATCGTTAAACAATTTTTCAAGTCTGCCGATTTTAAAAAATGTCGGGTTTATTACCTGGTTTGGATCACCCGTAAAAATAAGACCTTTCTTGTCGGACAATAAGAAAAGCATATAAATTTGAACTTCGGTTAAATCTTGAATTTCATCAACTATAATGTAATCGTATTTTATGTTTTTTGTTTCTATTGTAGTGCAAAGATCAAATGCAATATCGTTCATATCGAACATGTTTCTGTTTTGTAACCATTTATTATATTCCAATGTAATGTTATACAATGTTTCTCTGTCTTCTTTGTTGAATGCTTTATAATCGTCCGGAATTTTTTCGTCACTGTTAATATAAGAGTTTCTGTCTATGATGTTATTTATTAGTCCGTTTTGTTTTTTTAGTTTTCTGTCCCAATTAACATACATAGAGCCTTTCAATATTCCGCAAATTTCACTGTAAATTAAATTTTTATTTTCTCTTATAAACTTTTGATATTTTTTGTTTCTCGTATCCAAAAATTCTTTTTCGAATCGGGCGGCACTTTGAATAATGTTCGTATCTAAAATTTTTTTGTTTTCGTATTTATTTTCAAGCAATAAACAAAGATCTTTAAAAATTTTTATGTCCACGGATGAATCGTTAACCTTTTCTTCGACAAAATTTCTTAATCCTTCGGAATATGTGACATAAAGAATCTTTTTTTCGTTGTTATACTTTTTTTGTAACTCTTTTATTACCTGAATGGAAATAACCGTTTTACCGCTGCCTGCAATTCCGGAAAGAATGCTTGGAAGTTTAAGTTGCATATCTTTACTGTGCAACGAAAAATTTTGTTTTATGGTTAACACTTCCTGTCTGTTTAAATCTTTAAATGTTGTTTGTGTGTCTTCAACAATTGTGTCAACCTGTTTATCGTTTGTATCAATGAAATCTTGTTGAATATAGTTGTTCTTATCCAGAAAAAAAGCTTTATCTTGTTGTTGGTCATGCTTTGCTATAAAAAACAAAAGCAGTGTATTATAAATGTCTTGATCGGAATAATATTGATTAAAACAGTAATCGTTTTGTAAAGGATAATCTGAAAGCATCATACAAATAATTCTGTCGCTGCCCAAATCTATCGCACCGACTTTATTTGTTCCTTTAAACTTTTTGAATCCGAAACTGTTAAAATCGTAAAGTTCGTTAACCGAAACCTGTTGAAGTTTTTGTATTAACGAGTTGAATCTGTCGATATCGTTATACTTTTTTAATTGTTTTTCCAGTTTGGTTGTAATAAATATGTTCATTGTATTACCTAAACATTTATAATTAAACATTATATTAAATATTATCGGTTTTTTTAATAATTTGATATACTTATAAAAAATATTTTAATTAAGAAGGGAAAAATGAAAAAGTATTATATTACAACACCGATTTATTATGTTAACGACAGACCTCATATAGGTCATGCTTATACTACAATAGCCGCAGATATCGCTGCCCGTTGGAAAAGACTTCAAAATAACGAAGTTTATTTTTTAACCGGAACGGATGAACACGGTGCAAAAATTTGTCAGTCCGCACAAGCTAAAGGAGTTACACCGAAACAACTTTGCGATGAAATGAGCGGATACTTTCAAGAAGCCTGGAAACTTTTAAATATATCTAACGACGGTTTTATAAGAACGACAGACAAACTTCACGAAGAAACCGTTCAAATGATAATGCAAAAACTTTACGATAAAGGTCTTATATACAAAAAACAATATGAAGGGTTATATTGTGTAGGTTGCGAAAAGTTTATTGCGGAAAAAGATTTGGACGAAAACGGTTGTTGCCCGGATCACAAGAAAAAACCCGTGGTTCAATCCGAAGAAAATTATTTTTTCAAACTTTCACAATTTAACGAACAACTTATAGACATGATAGAAAATCCCGCAAATCCTAACCATATAGATGTTTTACCGGAACAAAGAAGAAACGAAATATTGGGAAAATTAAGATTGGGTCTTGAAGATATAAGTATTTCGAGAGCCGCTCTTGATTGGGGTATTCCGTTGCCTTTTGATAACAGTCAAACGGTATATGTTTGGGTGGATGCTTTAATCAACTATGTTTCCGCTATCGGTTACAAAGATAACAAAGAAATGTTTGAAAAGTATTGGCCTGCGGATATACATTTAATGGCAAAAGATATTTTGTGGTTTCACAGTGTAATTTGGCCTGCACTTTTAATGGGTGCGGATATTCCGGTACACAAAAGAGTTTATGCTCACGGATTTTTTACAATTAACGGAGACAAAATGTCTAAAACATTGGGAAATGTTATTACACCCGCCCAGCTTGTAGAAAAGTTCGGTGTGGATCCTGCAAGATATTTGGCGGTATCTTTAATACCGTTCGGTCCCGACGGCGACATTTCCATGGAAGCGCTTACAAAAAAATATAATGTTGATTTGGCAAACAATTTGGGTAATCTTGTATCAAGAACAAACAAAATGGCGGAAAAATATTTTGAAGGTAAAGTTCCTAAAACCGATATTGAAGATAACTTAACAAAAGAAGTAGCAAAAATTTTAAATAACGGTTACGGACTGTCAATAGAAAATATGCAGTTCCATAAAGCATCAGAAACATTGCAGCAGGCAATAACATTAATTAACCAGCAAATAGAACAGGATGCTCCTTGGAAACTTGCAAAAACAGATACTAAAAAACTTGCGGATTGCATGCATTGCTATTTTCAGGCAACGGATTTAATAGCATTACATTTAATACCGTTTATGCCTACACTTTCCGAAAAGATTTGGCAATTAAACGGCGGAAACGGTAACATTATTGATGTTGCAAAAAAATATTTTGAAGATAAAGTGTTACCGAAAGAAGGTTTTTCACCGAGCGATACGAAACTCGGGAAATTCGAAATTCTGTTCCCGAGAATACAAACAGAAAATGTATAATTTATAATGTACAATGAACAATGTACATAAATAAAAATAAAAGGAGAAAAAAGAAAAAATGAAAAAAAGTTTTTTGGCAGTATTGTTGGCAATAGCACTTGTATCACCTGTTTTTGCAGCAGAAAAGAATATGTGGGTAGGCGGAAGTTTCGGATATAGTAGCGTATCTTCCAAGGCAGCTCCTGATTTGAGTAATGATGCAGCAAGTGAATTTACAATTGCACCTGAATTCGGTTATGTTTTAGACGAAAAATGGGACATAGGTTTAGATTTGTCTTATACAAAAACCAAAAATACGGCATATACGACAGATGGAATTGATAAATTAATTCCCGGTTCTAATAAAAGTAGCGAGTCAGATACAATCGGTATAGCACCTTTTGTTAGATACAATTTAGCAAAAGTAGCCGGCATTGACGTTTTATTAAAAGGTTCTTTCTTTTACAACAGTTCAACAATAAAGCTTTGGGAAGATGTAACAGTAAATTCTTGCGGTATAACAATAGCGCCTGTTATTTCATATACCATAAACGAAACTTGGTCGATAGCTGCAACACTTAATTTCTTGGAGCTCGGATATGCTCATTTCTCGTCAAGTGATTTGAAAAATTCCGCCGGCGAAGAGTATGCTTGCGATATATTCGGCTTAAATGTAAATGATGCTTCTATCATAAGTATCGGCTTTTCATACCACTTCTAATACTACAATTAGAATATATAAAAGAGCAGAGATTTTTTTCTCTGCTCTTTTTTTATATCCGTCATTGCGAGGCAACTTGTTGCCGTGGCAATCCATAGTCCTTTGTCATCCCGCACTTGATGAGGGATCTCGTTGTTCGTTGTCATTCTGAACTTGATCCGGAATCTATTAAAAATTTGTGCCGCAGGCACTCCGAAAACATTTAAACCTTTCAAGTATTCAACTAAAATATTTTGTGCTTTTTTCGTTGACATTGTCGTCTAAAAAATATAAACTATTTGCATAATTATTTTGAAACTTAAGCCGAAAAAATTTCGGCTTAAAATAAAAATAAAAGGAGAGGAAAGAAAAAATGAAAAAAAGTTTGTTGGCATTAGTGTTCGCAGCAGCATTGGCAGTACCTGCAATGGCGGAAAACATGTGGGTAGCCGGAAGTTTTAGCTATGGCTCCGATAATCAAGAGTGGAATGGTCGAAGCAGATCAGCAACATCTTGGTCTATCGAGCCTGAGTTTGGTTACAGCTTAAATGAAAAGTGGGATATAGGATTGGACTTAGCTTATTCTTCTCAGGTCAACACAGATACTGTTTATGGCTTTAATCCCGGTATTGGTCCTGCATTTGATGTTAAAACAATGGATATAGCACCCTTTGCAAGATACCACATAGCACAAATAGCCGGTGTTGATGTTATGTTAAAAGGCTCGTTATTTTACTTAAAATCAGATGTTGAGCTTAGAGGTATTGATCATACTTTTGCAGTTAATGGTTACGGAATCAGTGTTGCTCCTATAATTTCTTACAGTATAAACGAAACATGGTCTATCGGTGCAGAACTTAATTTTGCAGAACTTTCATTTATGCATGCAGAAACTGATGATGATTGGGAAGATATTAAAACAGAACAATTCGGTTTTAACTTAAACGATGGTTCGTTAATAAGTGTAGGTATAGTATACCACTTCTAAAAAATTGACGAAAGGCAATTTCGGAAGATTTGACGATTTGAAGATTAGAAGATTGGAAGCAAATCGGAAAATATAAAAAAGGGCAGAAGATTTTTCTTCTGCTCTTTTTTTATGCCCGCCATTGCGAGGCAACTTGTTGCCGTGGCAATCCATAGTCCTTTGTCATCCCGCACTTGATGAGGGATCTCGTTGTTCATTGTCATTCCGGACTCCGATCCGGAATCTATTAAAAATTTGTGCCTCAGGCACTCCGAAAACTTTTCACCCATTCACCTCTTCACCTGCCTTTCCGTCGTTGTCGTTTCCATCCCTCCATCCTTCTATACCTCCATACCTCAAAAATGGTATAATATTAAACCATAAAATAATAATCGGAGAAAAAAGATGTTAATAGATTCTCATGCACATACTACCGATGCACATTTTGATGCCGACAGACAAGAAGTGTTAAACAGAGCATTCAGCAGCGGTTTAAAATATATTTTGGAAGTAGGTTGCGAACCTCCGTTATGGGATAAAGTTGCCGAACTTTCCAAACAGGAAAAAATTTATTCTATGTTCGGACTTCATCCTCAAGATGCAGACAAATTTAATGAAGACCTTTTCAACAAATTAAAATCTTTGTTAAGTGACAAAAAATGTGTTGCTGTCGGTGAAATCGGTCTTGATTATCATTATGAGGGTTATGATAAACAGTTACAAAAAGAACTTTTTGTTAAACAAATAAATTTGGCACTTGAAATAAATAAACCTATCTGTGTACATTGCAGAGATGCTTACGATGATATGGTGGAAATATTTAAAACATTTAAACAGTTGCCTAAGGGTGTAATACATTGTTTTTCGGGCAGTTACGAACAGGCAAAAGTTGTTGTTGATATGGGCTTTTTAATCGGTATAGACGGACCGTGCACTTATCCGAAAAGTAATAAGCTAAAAAGAGTTATAGAAAATGTTCCGTTGGACAAAATTTTGGTTGAAACCGATTGTCCGTATCTTGCACCGCAATTGTACAGGGGAACAAGAAACGAACCTTCTTACGTTGTTGAAGTTGCAAAAAAGATAGCGGAAGTAAAATGTGTTCCGTTTGAAGATGTTTGTAATATAACGACAAACAACACAATAAAGTTGTATAATCTGGAAGTATAGTGTGGTTTTGTCATTCCGGACTTGATCCGGAATCTATTTTAAAATTTTTCGAAAATTATAAATTGGAGTTTTCTATGGCACAGTATTCTTATGTATATGCAAACAATTTGTATCTTAATATAACCAACCGTTGTATGATGGCTTGTCCTTACTGCATAAAACACAAATGGGCAGGAAAATTCAGGGGAAATTCTTTAAGATTAGATAAAGAACCTACTGTTGAACAGGTAATAGAATCTATAGGCGACCCCACAAAATACGGGGAAATAATATTTTGCGGTTACGGGGATGCTCTAATAAGGTTACCGGAAGTTATAGAAATATCCAAATGGTTAAAAAGTAAAAATGTAACCGTAAGAATAAACACTGCCGGTCTTGCCAACAGATATTACGGTAAAAACATATTACCGCAACTTAAAGGTTTAATAGATGTTATTTCAATAAGTCTTAACGGTTCAAACCCGCAGGAACATAACAAAATAAATAATCCTATGTTTAAAGAAGAATCGTTTAACGAAATTTTAAAGTTTGCGCAAGCCGCAAAAGAATATATTCCTACCGTAGTTGTTACGGCGGTGGAACTTCCCGGGCTTGATGTATCGAAAGTTAAAGAAGTAGTAAAACCGTTAGGGGTACACTTTAGAGTAAGACCGTATTTAGACGAGTATGAAGAATATTGAGATAAAAAAGTTTGTCAGACTTTTATATATTCCGATAATAATTTTATTAATAACTTTTATATTAAATACAAATTCTGTACTGTCTAAAAAAAGTTGTATTATGGTTGACGGTAAAATCATACCGATACAGTACGACAAAAATAAAATATTAAAAGATATTTTACAGGATAACGACATAACATTAGGTGAAAACGATATTGTATATTCTCCTTTGGATAAACCTGTAAAACCGAACTCAAAAATAAAAATAGTAAGAGTGAACAAAGTAAAATCGAAAACGGCAAGCAAAACGGATTTCAGACCTACATGGCACAAAATATACAATTCTAACTTAAGAAAAGTTGAGTTGCAAAAAGGTATAGTAAAATATACCGATTCGGACATAACACAAGTTTTTCACGACTCGAAACTGGAAAGTATTGTATACGATAAACAGTTGTCATATTCAATAAGTTTTTACAGATTGTTGTTGTTGGATAAAAATAATAACATAGAAAAAATATACGATTTATCCAAAGCCAAAAGAATGAAAATGGTGGCAACGGCATATTATCCGGGAGATCCTTTAGCCTGGAAAGACGGAACAATAACTTTTTTAGGACAAAAAATGCAAAGAGGTATAGTTGCCGTTGATCCGAAAGTTATACCGTTAAGAACAAGACTGTATATTTCCGGTTACGGTTACGGATATGCAGGTGATACGGGTTCTGCGATAAAAGGTGACAGAATAGATTTGGGCGTAAATAATGCCGAAGAAGAAAAGTCGTGGATGTTTAGAGAAGTTACGGTATATATTCTTGAAAAATCCAATACTTGGTAAGGTGAAAAAATGATAAAAGATATGATATTGTTCGGTAAAATTTTGTATGAACAAGGGTTAAATCATTCTCATTCAGGTAACATAAGTATAAGAGACGGTAACGAAATATTAATAAAAAGACACGGTGCAATGTTGGGCTATCTTACAAAAAAAGATATTGTCAGAATAAATTTAAATAACGACAAAAAAGATAAACTTGCATCGCTCGAAGCTAAAGTTCACAGAGCAATATATTTGAAAAATTCCGAAATTAAAGCTATCGCTCACGGCCACACAATATATGCTACGGTGTTGTCATTACATAATAAAATTATAAAACCTATAGACAGCGAAGGTCAGCTTTATTTACCGCAAATTCCCGTACTTGATTGTAAAGAAACTATAGGTTCGGATGAAGTTGCAAAAAAAATTCCCGAACTTATATCAAAATACAAATGTGCAATTATAAAAGGGCATGGCGCTTTTGCCACAGGTAAAAATTTGGAACAGGCAAGCATGTATCTTTCCGTAATAGAAAATGTATCGAAAATTTTATATTTGAGTAAAGTATATAAACATGAAAAACTTTTTAAATAAAATTAACGGATTTTATATAGCTTTAATAATACTGCTTTTTATAATTATTACTCACATAGATATAATTCTATCTCCGTTAGGATACTATTTCTCAAAGTTTGATTTACAAGATTTGAATTATTATATAAACATAAGACAATATGCGGTTGATAGTATAATGTCAGGTATTTTTCCGTTTTGGACTACGAGACTCTTTTGCGGGCTACCGTTTTTTGCAAACTCGGAGACTGCAATATTTTACTTGCCGAACTTAATTTTTTATATATTGCCGATATCAAAAGCTGTTAATATATCTTTCTTATTACATTTTTTTATATTTTCATTTGGCGTGTTTTTATGGATAGATAACAAAATCAAAGATAAACCTGTTTCTTTAACGGTTGCTTTGTTATCGATGTTTTTCAGTACTTTCTATTTGCATTCATGTGCCGCGCATTTGTCTAATATAATTACGGTAGCATGGTTTCCGTTATTGTTATACTTTTATGATAAGGTTTTTGAAAAGAAAACTTTCTGCTTTATATTTCCGATAACCTTTGTGATTTCTTTACAGATATTTGCCGGCCATTTTCAGTATGTCTATTATTCCGCCATAATTTCGTTAATTTATATTATTTTTTTCTGCAGAAACAAATATGTTATTATCACCATATTTGTTTCATATTTGTTTTCTTTGTTTTTAACCGCAATACAATTTTTGCCAAGTCTTGACTTTTATTTTGAAGGCTCAAGGAGATTATGGCTTTCGGAACAATTCTCTTTTTATTCAAAGCTCGCATATTTGCTTACGGCAGCATTTCCTATAACGGTTTTTAGTATGGGTAGGTGTTTTTGGGAAATTACAAATTATATAGGAATAATTACTGTATTTATTGTTCTTGTAAGTCTGTTTCAAGTTAAAAATAAAAATGTTTTTAAATATTTATTGCTAGCGTTGATAATATACTTGCTCTCTTTTGAAGTCTTTTCAAATTTTACAAGTTATTGTATCCCGTTTTTTTCAACGTTTAGAAGTCCTATAAAGTTGAACTTTTTCGTTGCATTTTTTTTGTTGCCGATAATAGCTTACGGTCTAAAATATATTTTTTCTAATGATACAAAAATAAATGTTTGGTTTGTTTTGATGTTGATAGTTTGTGCCTCCGGTATGCTTATATTTAAAAATAATATAGTAGACGTTCTTATAAAAGTTTTAAATAAAAATAACGGGTTCAGTATATTATGTTTTGAATTATCTGTAATGAGTTTTGCGGCTTTAATGTTAATATTTTCTGCTTTGATATGCTTAAAAAAGTACATGGTGTCAAATATGATTTTGGTGATATTACTTCTTTTAGAGCCGATAGCTATTATGAGATTTTGTTCAAGACCTGTTTTTTTTAATAATGATTATAAACATGAATATTGTTTGAAAGGTGCTTTTAATGAACAAGAACGATTTTTTTCAAAAAGATATTATAACTTAAGTTACAATGCCGAAAATGCTTCCGGCTATACCCCGGATACATTAGCCAACTATTTTATTTTTATAAAGCATCTAAGACAACCGTACAACAAGAAAAATGTTCTGGGAATCTTAAGGTGTGGATATGTTATTGATGACGTGACTAAAAAAGTTCAAAAAAATGAAGAATATACTTTAGACAGGTTAAATGTTTACTATGATTATAAAATAGAAACGGACAAAGAAAAAATTTATGAAATATTGTCCCAACAGAATTTTAATTTGTTTGACACAGTTATACTTGAAAAGAAACCTCAATATGAAATAAAAGGTAAAGGTGAATATAAACTAAGGGTTATATGTTTTGATGAAAATTCAATAGAATTTGAATGCGAAACAAACAAGCCTGCAATTGTTTTATATACCGACAATTATTCAAAAGATTGGCATGCCTACAATACTGAAAATCCTAAAGAAAAATATGAAATAGTTTGTGCCGATTGTATGTATAAGGCAATTTCTATTAACGAAGGAAAACATAAAATAAGAATAGAGTATAAATCGAAAACTTTTATTACAGGTATGTGGATATCAATAATTTCATGGATATTGCTGGGTATACTTGCTATTTTCTTTGTATATAAAAGTAAGAAAAAATACATTATGAAAACAATGTAAAATTTTATATAATGCATATTGAAAATATTTGGTAAAGTGCGATTAAAATGCAGATAACATTAAAACCCGTAAAATCTTCGGCAAAAGTAGTTAAATATTTAGAAAAAAAAGGCTTGATTTCCGTACTGAAACCTACGGATAAAGCTCTTAAAACAAGAACAAAAACAGGAACGGTTGATATATTATATACATCAAATAAAAGGTTCGGTTCGCACAGATTGATGTGTATAGGTAAAAGAACAAAAAAAGTTCAACTGTGTTACCATTTTGATAACGAAGATTTTATATTTATAAATCCGGGAAATATTGATTATCAAAAACTTTATTTGATTTTTGCTTTAGACAAAATAGATGTTTTCAGTAAAAAGTTATCTAAAAATTTGTTAAGCAGTAAAGATTTTGTTGCCGTTGAAATTGTTTATAATGATCCGAATTTAAGCTTTTTTACAATGTTGAAAAAGACAGTTCATTGTGAAGTTGTAAAGGATGAAGACAAGCAACATCCGGTATTTTTTGTTACCGAATCTTCTGACTTAAAAAATAACAAAATTAAACATAAAGATTTAACTATAACGGTGGGAGATTAAAATGCAGGAAATGTTAGTTAATTTATTAGTGCCTGTAATAACGGGTATTGTGTATTTCGTTATGGCAATTGAAGTTATAAGAGTAAGCAGAATAAGAAAGTTTATGTTCGGTGAAATAGGATACCAAAAATTGTTTGCCGCATTTGTAATGTTCGGTATATATTTTATTACAAGACCGTTACAAAATATTATAGGCCCGCACCCTTGGCCGATGATTGTAAATTCTGCAAGGCAATTCTTTATTATGGGAATAATAGCTCCTTCGATTTTTGTAGGAATTTTGCATTGGGTTCCGGGAAAAAGCGGTGCACCGAAATCTTCTGTTGTTGCAGCTTACGGAATAGGAATTTTGATGGGTATAATGTTTGCTCTTATAAATTCAATTGCAGTTGACGGTTCCAAAATTATTGCAACTGTTGGAAATATCCATTTGTACGATGCAACATGGTTTTCCGGCGATTCCAAAATACAGTTGATAATGGTTCATCTTATTTGCCAGTTGGTTTCACCCGTAGGTCTTATTCTTCTTGCCGCAGCATTTGTAAGACACAGAAGACACAACTACATGTTAGGACACATTTACACTAAAATGAAAACGAAATGGAGATACCTTGAAACAGGTCTTATAATATTGCCGGGATCGTTTTTGTTATCGGGATTTTTTGCGATGTTCGGAAGATATTACACTTATTTGTGGTGCATATATTTTGTCGGAGCAATTATAGCGGGTTTCTTTGTATTGTACAGCATAAAGTTGGCACCGAGAGAAAAACCCGCCGACCTCGCTTAAAATTGCCTTTGGCAATTTTGAGGTATAGAGGTATAGAAGTATAGAGGGATAGGAACAACAACAGCAAAAAAACAGTTTTTGTAGTTTCCATACATCCATTCCTCCATGCATCTATACATCAAAAATACGAAGTATTTTTTAGGAGTTATTATGTCATATTTAGTTTTAGCAAGAAAATTCAGACCTACGACTTTTGATGAAGTTATCGGTCAGGACCATATATCACAAACTTTAAAAAATGCAATTAAAGAAGATAAAGTTGCTCATGCTTATTTATTCAGCGGTCCCAGAGGTACGGGTAAAACAACTATGGCAAGAATTTTTGCCAAAGCTCTTAACTGTAAAGAAGGTCCTACCCCGGAACCGTGCGGGAAATGTCAAAATTGTATTGAAATAGCAAAAAACCAGAGTATAGATGTTATGGAAATAGATGCTGCATCAAATACGGGCGTAGATAACATAAGAGAAATAAGAGAAAATGTTAAGTTCGGTGCGACATCTTCAAAATATAAAATTTATATCATAGACGAAGTTCACCAGCTGTCTACAGGTGCATTTAATGCTTTACTTAAAACATTGGAAGAACCACCGGAACATGTAATTTTTATTTTGGCTACAACGGAGCAACATAAAGTTCCTATAACAATTCTTTCAAGATGCCAAAAGTACAGATTTAGACTTTTATCTACAAACGAAATAGCAAAAGCAATAAAAAATATTGCTCAAAAAGATAACTTTGAAATAGAAGACGAAGCACTTAAAATAATAATAAATGCTTCCGGCGGTTCAATGAGAGATGCTTTAAGTTTGTTAGATCAGGCAATATCTGCAACTACCGGTAAAATAACCGAAGAATATATAAGAAATTTGATAGGTCTTTTACCTAAAGAAATAATATCCAAAACAATAGACTATATTGCACAAAACGATGTTGAATCGATAATGAAAATATGTAAACAGGTTTATGAAGACGGTTATAATGTTTTACAATTTGCAAGGGATTTAAGAGATCATTTAAGGCAACTTATGATATTTTCCGTAAATCCTGATCTTTCCGATGTTTCAACGGAAGACAAAAAGTTGTACGACAGACAAAAAGTATTGTTCCCGATATCAAGATTTATAAGAATGGGTAACTTAATATCTAAAGCTTTGGAAGAAATGAAATGGCACGATCAACCCAGAATGTTGTTGGAACTTTATCTTTTAAAAATGGCAGAACCGTACTACAATGTTGCCGAACTTATCAGCAAAATAAACGAGTTAGGTAAACACAATCTTGCAAGTATGCCGGAACTTAAAGAAGTAAAAGTTGAAAAAGTTGTTACAAATAATGAAATATCGCAACCTGCTGCAATAAACGAGCCGGTTGAAGAAGATACTGTCGTAACAATGGCGGACTCTTTCGATTATGATTTAATGGGATTATGGAAAGAAATAGTTGCCGAATTTTCAAGAAAACATCCTATGTCTGCCCAAACTTTAAAAGATGCTACGGTTAAAGAATTAAATGCAAACACATTTCAAATTGCAGTTCCGAGTCCTTTATCTTTAAATATGATAAAAATGCATCAGGAAACTATACAAAAACTTATGACAAGAAAGAGCGGAAGAGAAATAAAAGTTTCTATGGTGCTTGATGAAATTGCACAAAAAGGCGGAGTGATAAAAGAAGATATAAAAATCGAAACCGAAGAAGAACAACCTTCACAAGAAAAATTTGTTGTAGTTGAAGATTTTAAAGAAACGGCAAAAACCGCTGTTCCTTCAAAAATAGAAAGTATCGCAAAAAAGTTCGGTGGAATTGCCGTAAAAAAAGCTAAAGATAGTGCCAAATCAAGTGAAAACGAAAAATCTGACGGAAGTGCCGATACGGAAACGGAAGAATAATAAATGAACAGACCTCAAACAGTTGAAAAAATGATAGAAGTGGTAAAAAAGTTGCCCGGTGTAGGCCCGAAAATGGCCGAAAGGTTATGTTATCACATATTAAAAATGTCTGATGTGGAAGCAAAATCTTTTGTTGAGGCAATACAAAATGCAAGACAAAAGGTTAAAGTGTGTTCTACATGCTATAACTTAAGTGAGTCCGATCCTTGCCCGATATGTTCCGATAATACAAGGAATAAAGAACTTTTATGTGTTGTTGAAAGTCCGCAGGATTTAATAGCCGTAAGTAAAGTAAAAAATGAAGATTATAACGGATTGTATTTCGTGTTGGGCGGTGCATTATCTCCGCTTGATGCTATAGGTCCCAAAGATATAAGAATAAACCAACTTATTACCAGATTAAAACAAGACAGTATAAAGGAAGTTATACTTGCCACAGATATGGATTCCAAAGGGGAGACAACTGCGGTTTATCTTGCCCAGTTAATAAAACCGTTAGGTATAAAAGTTTCAAGACTCGGTTATGGTATGCCGGTAGGCGGCGATATTGAATATGCCGATGAAGTTACTATTTCAAAGGCTATTGCCGGCCGAAAAGAGATGTAGTTTTCAATTCAAATCAATAAAGTAATGAATAAAAAAATTTTTAAAGATTCTTCATTTATAATTTTTGTAGCCATAGCATTATTGTATGCTGTGGGAAATTTTATTTGGTGGAAATTGAACACTCCTGTCATTCCCGTAGCAATTTCAGCTTTACATTTTGATGATATTTTTAAAGATGGTTATTTATATGGTAATGCTCCATTGATTACATGGATAATGAAGTGTATATTTTCGGTATTCGGGAAAAAATATTTTGATTTACAAATAATAGGTGTTAATTACATATTTTTCTTAATCTCTCTGTATTTTGTTTATAAACTTGGATTACAATTGAAAGATAAGGAAACAGGTAATATGTCAATGTTTTTGTTTGCATTGACGCCTGCAGTATATGAGATAGCCAGAACATATGGTCATCAAGACTGGCATGTAATGGTTGTAATGACAGTAAATATATACTGTTTGATAAAATCAAATGATTTTATCAATAGAAAATGGAGCATATTATATGGAATAACAATAGGTTTAGGCTTATTAGTAAAAGATGAGTTTTTACCGTATTTTTTTGCTCCATGGCTATATGTGGCTTTAAGAAGTTTAATTAGGACAGTAGAAAAAAGAAAAATAATAAATATATTAATGACCATAGCGATAGGAAGTTTAATATCAGGGTGTCATTATTTCAGATATAAAATAATTTATAAGGTTTTGCATGAACCTATTATCGAGACCGTGACAGTATTTGATTTAACAAGTTTGGGCGTAACAACAGTGGGGGTAAGTAAATGTATCTTATTTCCGTTGCTGTTTATAATATTTGCTATAGGTTTTTTTTGGTTTTTATGTAAGAATAAAAGTAAAGATAAGTATATATTTATTCTGTGGCTGATAGTTCCTTGGATTATAATAACATTTATGCCACATCACAAAAAGCCGGAGTACTGTTTAGGTTTTGTTCCGGCCATGATTCTGATTACTTCTTCTTTTATAACAAGTTTAAGAGACAAAAAGAAAAAAGTTTTATCAATAATTCTTATAACAATTTATTTAGTACAGTACATATTTCTTACGTGTGCTAAAGATATAAGTTCACTTAATAAAAAAATCTATGGAATATACTCTATTTCCAGGCAAACATATTGCCTAGATAAAGAAAGAATAGATTTTTGTATTAAAATGGCATCTCATATTAATAAAAATTCCATATCAAAAATAGCTATGTTTGATAACAGTTCTGTGAGTGCTCTAACGGGAATAGATCGCTTTTTCCTTGAAGCAACAGTTAATTTGTATTATTCAAAAACTAAAATTTGTGATTATAATAGTAGAAATTATACAGGTTGCGATATTTTTTTAACAACGGAAAACGGAATATGTGGCAGAGATAGTTTAGAAACGGCATTAAAGGAATACAGGAGATTTATATATAGCCCATTTGAAACGGAAGAAACAAAAAAAGAGTATATTGATAAAAAAATAAAAGAAATAGAACAATTCAAAAACTTTATTAGAAACAATTTTGTTTTAATTGAAAAAATTCCATATAAAGATACGCATATAGAAGTTTATAAATTGATTAAGTAAAATAGTTAGGTTTTTGTTATAAAAGTTTTATAAGACTAAATTCATTGACATATAATTTATAAACAGATAAAATTTTATCTATAAAAATTGTCGAAATTGTGCAGTTTGCCAATAAGAGAGTTTTATATATTAAAATGGTATAAAATTCTTCTTATTAGTGTTCTTTTTTGTATATAAAATTGCAAACAAAATATTAAATTTCGCAAAAGGAGTAGAAGATGTCAAAGATGATTGAAGTTCGTTGGCATGGTAGAGGCGGACAAGGTGCAAAAACCGCAGCTCTATTATTTGCACAAGCTGTTTTATCAACCGGAAAGTATATCCAAGCTTTCCCGGAATACGGTCCTGAAAGAATGGGTGCACCTGTTCAATCTTTCAACAGAGTTAGTGATGATCCTATAACCGTTCATTGCTCGGTTACAGAACCGAACTATGTTGTTATTTTGGATCCTTCATTGATAGAAGCCGTAGATGTTACCGAAGGTGTAGGAACACAAGGTAAAGTTATTGTTAATACCTCTTTTTCAGCAGAAGAAATGGCAAAAAAACTCGGTATTGCAAAAGAACAAGTTTATGTTGTAGATGCATCAAAAATTTCAAATGAAACAATAGGTCAAAACAGACCAAATACTCCGATGTTAGGTGCTTTGGTAAAAGTTATCGGAACACTCGACATTGAAGGTGTTTTGAAAGATACAAGAGCAAAACTCGAAGTTAAATTCAGAAGCAAACCTGAAGTTATTGACGGAAACATTACTTCAATACAAAGAGCATATGACGAAGTAAAAAATTCATAATTTGTAAAAAAACAGATTCAAATATATGGAGAATAAAATGAAAAACGAAGAAAAAAAACCTACAGCTGCAGAACTTCCTGCAGGTGGAATAGTAGAAGCTGGAACAGCAGCTCAGTTTAAAACAGGTCCTTGGAGATCCATTAAGCCTGTATGGAGCAAAGAAAAATGTAAAGCTTGTATGATTTGCTGGATATATTGCCCGGATGCATCAATACAAGTAGCAGACGGTAAAGTTACCGGTATAGATTATGACCATTGCAAAGGTTGCGGTATTTGTTCTAAAGAATGTAAGTTCGGCGCAATAACAATGGAAGCGGAAAAGAAATAATTTAAAGAAAATTTTAAAGGGGTAAATAATAATGGTAAAGCCAATATTTTCTAAAGGAAAAATAGTTGCCAAAACTGGTAACGAAATGATGGCAGAAGCTATGAGACAAATAGCTCCTGATGTTGTTGCTGCTTATCCTATAACACCGGCAACAGAAATAGTTCAAATATTTTCACAATTTGTAGCAGACGGTAAAGTTCCTACGGAATTTGTTGCAGTAGAAAGTGAACATTCCGCAATGTCGGCAACAATTGCCGCATCAGTTGCAGGTGCAAGAGCAATGACGGGAACTTCATCACAAGGTTTTGCTTTAATGTGGGAAATGCTTTATATCGCAGCAGGTTTAAGACTTCCTATCGTTATGGCAGAAGTTAACAGAGCATTGTCTGCTCCTATTAACATTCACGGTGATCAATCCGATACAATGGGTGCAAGAGATGCAGGTTGGATACAAATTTATTCTGAAGATCCTCAGGAAGCATATGATAATATGATTCAATCGGTAAGAATCGCGGAAACTGCAAAATTACCTACAATGGTAACAACAGACGGATTCATTATTTCTCATTGTATGGCAGCAGCTGAAGTATATCCTGACGAAGACGTAAAAGAATTCGTCGGAACATACAAACCCGAAAGATATTTGTTGGACTACAAGAAACCTTTCACATTAGGTTCTATCGAAATGCAGGATTATTATTTCGAACACAGATATCAATTGGCACAAGCCATGAGAGATGCTAAGAAGATAATTCTTGATGTTGCAAAAGATTTCAAAAATAAATTCGGCAGAGAATACGGTTTCTATGAAAAGTATAAAATGGACGATGCGGAAGTTGCTATCGTTACAATCGGTTCTGCAGCAGGAACAACAAAAGCCGTTATCAATGAATTAAGAGAAAAAGGAATAAAAGCAGGTCTTATAAAAATAAGAATTTTCAGACCTTTCCCTGCAGATGAAATAGCAAAAGATTTGGCTAATGTAAAAGCATTGGCTGTTTTAGATAGAGCAGATTCTTGCTCAGGCACATTCGCACCTGTATATTCAGATGTTGTAAGTGCAATGTATGCTAACGGAGTAACCGGTCCTAAAACAGAAAACTATGTATATGGTTTGGGCGGAAGAGAAATTGATATGACCCACATTGCAGATGTTTTCAAACACTTGGACGAAGTTGCAAAGGGTAAAGCACAAGCATCAAAAACAGTTGAATATATTAATGTAAGAATAAAATAAGAAATAAAAAATTAGGAGAATATAAAAATGGCAAATTTAAAAGAATTAAGTAAAAATGCCGAAAGAGTTACAGGCGGTCACAGACTCTGTGCCGGTTGTGGTGCAGGTGTTGTTGCAAGACAAACTCTTATAGCAGCTGAAAATATGCCTGTTGTTGTAGTAAGTGCAACGGGTTGTTTGGAAGTTTCAACTTCAGTATTTCCTTATACATCTTGGAAAACTCCGTTTTTCCACAGTGCATTCGAAAACTCTGCAGCTACATGTTCCGGAGTAGAAGCAGCATACAAAAGTTTAATAAGACAAGGCAAAATAAAAGATGAACCTATCAGATTCATAGCATTCGGCGGTGACGGCGGAACTTATGATATCGGTTTACAATCATTGTCCGGAGCTATGGAAAGAGGTCACAGAATGCTTTATGTTTGCTACAACAACGAAGCATACATGAACACAGGTATTCAAAGAAGCAGTGCTACACCTCAAGGTGCAAGTGCAACTACATCACCTGTAGGTAAAGTTAAACAAGGTAAAGAACAACCTAAAAAAGATTTGACTGCAATAATTGCAGCTCACAATGTTCCTTATGCAGCACAAGCTATAATCGGTGATTTCAACGATTATATTACAAAAGTTCAAAAAGCTTTGAACACAGATGGTCCTACATTTATCAATGTATTAACACCTTGCAGACTCGGTTGGGGATGCAAACCTGAAGATTCAATGGAAATGGTAAGACTTGCTGTTGATACATGCATTTGGCCTGTTTATGAAGTAGTAAACGGCAAATACAAAATGACAAAGAAACCAAGAGGAGGAAAGAAACTTCCTGTTGGTGAATTCTTCAAATATCAGTCAAGATTCAAACATTTATTGAAACCTCAAAATGCTGAATTGTTGGCTAATATTCAAGCAGATGTTGATGCAAAGTGGGAGAAGATTTGCAACCTCTGCGGCGAGGAAGTTATAAAGTAATTGCAAAGCAATTACTTTTAACCGCAATATTGATATTTTGGTTATAATTTTGAAACACAGAACCTTGAGTACCGCAAAGAGTACACATCGGTTCTGTGTTTCTTCATTCTAACACAAAATCTACATATTGCTTAAAAATTTGCTCCACAAATTTTTAAAAGGTAGTAATTATTTTTTAGTTTCGTTGACAATAAACAGGTAAAATAATAAAATAAACAAAGTTGTAGTAACTTAAACAAAGGAGGCAGTAAATGAGAAAGTTGTTAGCAGCAGTATTGTTGGCAGTAGCAATGGTGGCACCTGCATTTGCAGCAGAAAAGGGGGAAATTTCTATAATACCTAAAATTGGTATTCAACCGGAAGCAACGTTCAATCTCGATTATGATGGACCTTCTTATATGTCGCAATATGATTTGAATACTATGTATGTTTTTGATTTAGAAGCATTTTATTCCGTTTCAAATATTTTTTCTGTTGGTGCAGGAGTCTCTTTCCCAACAGTAAAAAGTATTACATACTTTGCAGGTGATATTTATTTGAGAACAATTGCGTATTATTTAGCAGTAAAAGCAGAAACACCGGTTTCAATTACTGAAAAAAGTTCTGTTTATGCTATTGGTAAGATAGGATTGAATAATATGGATGTTCAACAAAAAAATAATCCTTCTTATAGTGATTCCGGATCCGGTTTATATTTTGCATTGGGAGCAGGTCTTGATATAAACAACATAATATTTGAGGCCTCTTATTCAGTTTCTAAAGCAAGTATCGATAAAAACGATTGCGATGTTTTAAAACTTTCTGCTTTGAAAATTTCAGCTGGTTACAAATTTGCCATTTAATTCATTAAAATAAAAAAACAGTTAAAACACAGAAAGAAAATTTTTTCTTTCTGTGCTTTTTGTTTTTATTATTGTTGCCGTTTGTCGTTTCCATACCTCCATACCTCCATCCCTCCATTCCTCGGTCGTATACATTGCCTTAATAATAATGTATAATTTAAGAAATAATTTCAAGGAAATACAAAATGTTAAAATTTAATTTTGAAGAACAATTAAAAAATACAATAAACAATTTTGCAAAATCTAAAGGAATAGAAGAACAAATATCTTTTGTTGTGGAAATTCCTCCTAAAAATATCAATGCGGACTTGGCTTTAAATGCCGCAATGATAATTGCAAAAAAAGCAAGAACAAATCCGAGAATTATAGCAACAGAACTTATAGAAATTATTTCCAAAGAATTTTCCGGCACAATAAAATCTGCCGAAATCGCAGGTGCAGGTTTTATAAATTTACATTTTACCGACGAATTTTTACAACAGGAACTAAACAAAATATTATCTAAAAAACAAGATTATGCAAAACAGGAAAATGTAAATAAAGATAAAATTATGGTGGAGTTCGTTTCGGCCAACCCTACAGGCCCTTTACATATCGGTCACGGAAGAGGTGCCGCAATAGGTGATTCCCTTTCAAGAATATTAAAACATTTGGGCTACAATGTCGTTAAAGAATATTATCTTAACGATGTAGGTAACCAAATGAATGTTTTGGGCGAATCCACAAAAACAAGATACAGACAACTTAAAGGCGAAGATATACCGTTTTTGGAAGACGGGTATAAAGGTGAATATATAAAAGATATAGCTCAAGATTTAATAAACGAAGGTAAAAAATTTGAAGAAATAGATTTTAAAAAAGAGTCTCATACAAGAATATTGGAAACAATAAAAAAAGATTTGGAGCAATTCAGGGTAAGTTTCGACAGTTGGTTTTCCGAATCGAAAATTGCTTCCGATAAAGATGAAAACGGCAAAACACAAGTAGATAATGTTTGCCAATACTTAAAAGAAAAAGGTGATGCTTTCGAACAAGACGGAGCATTGTGGTTAAAATCCACTTTGTACGGAGACGATAAAGACAGAGTTTTAAGAAGAACGGACGGAAGATATACTTATTTGGCATCCGATGTTGCATACCATAAAAATAAATATGAACGAGATTTCGCTCAAGTTATAAATTTGTGGGGAGCAGATCATCACGGATATGTTGCAAGAATTATGGCGGCAATTCAAATGCTCGGACAAAAGAAAGACGCATTAAAAGTTATACTTTACCAACTTGTAAGTTTGGTTAGAAACGGACAACCTGTTGCAATGTCTACAAGAAGCGGTGAATTTATAACATTAAAAGATGTTTTGGACGAAGTAGGAACGGATGCCTGCAGATTTTTCTTTTTGTTAAGAGCACCGGACTCACAACTTGAGTTTGATTTGGAACTTGCAAAAAAACAAACAAGCGAAAATCCAGTATTTTATGTTCAATATGTTAATGCAAGATGCCAATCTATTTTAAAAGATTATAAAGAAGATTCTTCAACCGCAAATTTAATTTTGTTAAGCACAAAAGAAGAAAAAGATTTAATAAAAAAATTGATATCTTTCGAAGATACCTTGCTTATATGCGACAAAACGAAAAGTCCGCACCATTTAACCACATACTTAATAGAAACTGCAGATATTTATCACAGATTCTATGAAAAGTGCAGGGTGTTGGGCGAAGATAAAGAACTTGAAAAAGCAAGAATACAACTGTTAAAAGCGGTATCGATTATAATTACGGTAGGGCTTGATTTGCTCGGTGTATCCGCACCGAATAAGATGTAAAAATTGCCGAATGCAATTTAGAAGAATAGAAGATTTGAAGCGAATAGGGAGAAAAAAAATGAAAATAAAAAATGTATTAGCATTTTCGGTAGCAGCAGCATTATTTTTTAGTATGTCCGTTTATGCAAAGAAAGCTCCTGAAGTACAAACGATAAACAGAAATCCTATATTAAACAAATATCAAACCGATAAAAAAGTTCAAGAAGTAATATGTATAACTCCCGTAGAAAACACTAATGCAATCTTAAAAATGTATGTTAAAGACAGTACCCAAGACAGCGGATGGGATCTTATTTTAGCAACGGATGCTTTTATAGGGAAAAGAGGATTAGGTAAAGAAAAAGAAGGGGATTTAAAGACTCCTGTCGGAGAGTTTAACCCTACATTTGCTTTCGGAAAGAAAGGTAATCCGGGAACTACTTTAAATTATATTGATATAACTAACGATATGTATGCATGCGACGAAGATTGTAAATATTATAACCAAATTATAGATGCAAGAAAAGCAAAACACGAATGTAAAGGTGAACATTTGATGGATTATATTCCTCAATACAATTATGCATTATGTATAGATTTTAATCCTAAAAATGTTTTTCCTAACGGATCAAATATTTTTATTCATGTAAAAGGAAACAAAGATTATACCGCAGGTTGCATAGCCGTTGATGAAGAAAGTATGATGAAAATTCTTCAGAATACAACAAAGAAAACAAAGATAGTTATTTACGAATACGAACATCAATTCGGAGATTAAAATTTATTTTCCTACGCAGAATTTTGAAAATACCGTGTGCAAAATATCTTCTTTTGCATCAATGCCTAAAATTTCATTTAAAGAATTTAATGCGTTTTGCGTTTCGAAAGAAACTATTTCATCACTGTCGCCTTTATCTATAAGTTCTAAAATTTTGTTTAAATGCTCCTGAACTTTACAAATCAGGTTGTATTGTCTTGTGTTTAGCAATACATTGGTGTTTTCTTCGATATCCGTTAAATTCATTAGCTCAAAAATTTTATTTAAGATGGTTTCTATAGGAGTTTTTATTACCGTTGAAAAGTTTATAACCGTGTTTATGTTTGCAATTTTTTTAAGTTCGGTTAAAGAAATTTTTTGTTGTAAATCGGATTTATTTAAAACAACAATAGTTTTAGCTTGTTTGTCTTTTAATAAATTCGCGATTTGTTTATCGTTATCATCAAAGTCTATACTTGAATCTGTAATCCACAAAATTATGTCCGCAACTTCTATTGAAGATTTCGATCTTTCCTGTCCGATTTTTTCTATAGTGTTTGTTGTATGATATCTTATTCCGGCAGTATCTATAATCGTAATGGAAATTCCGTTATATTCTACCGTTTCTTCTATAGTATCGGTGGTTGTTCCGGCAATATCGGTAACTATTGCTCTTTGATATCCCAATATTGAATTTAATATTGAAGATTTACCTGCATTGGGTTTTCCTACAATTGCGATTTTTATACCATTTGTTATAAGTTTACTTAAAGAATAAGAAGATATTAAATCGTTTAATTGAGAAATAATTTTTTGCATACTTTCTTTTTTCTGATCTCTTGTTAAAAAGTCTATATCTTCCTGCGGATAATCGAGCGATACTTCCAAATATGCAAACAATGTAGTTAAATCCTGTTTAATATTTTTTATTTTGTTAGATAGTGAACCTTGCAACGAATTCAGCGCAAGTTCCACCGATTTGGAATTTGAACTGTTTATAAGTTCGTTCACCGCTTCGGCTTCGGATAAGTCCATTTTATTGTTTATAAAAGCTCTGTAAGTAAATTCTCCTTTATCTGCAGGTCTTATACCTTTCGATAATAACAAATTTACTATTTTTTGAACTATTAAAGGATTACCGTGTGTAGATATTTCAACGGTATCTTCACCCGTATATGTGTGAGGAGCTTTTAAATAATATAAAATTACTTCATCAAGTTTTTTATCGTTATCGTAAATGTAACCGTGGTAAACTTTTCTGTCTTCTATTGTTACAGGGTTATGATTTTTTGTAAAAAAAACGGAAGATACCACCGTTTTTGCAATACTACCACTTATTCTTATGATAGCCAAAGCGGATTTTATATTGCCTGTAGCAAGAGCTACTATAGTATCTTCCTGTTTAAATAAGTTCATTAATTTTTATCTATCGATAACTTTACACCGACTTTTCTCATTGCACCTTCTCCTTCGGAAAAAGTGTCAAAACCGCCGATTTCTTTAAAATATTGGTGAATAAATTTTCTGTCTTTTGCAGACATCGGATCGAATCTGTATATTTTTTTTGTTCTCTTAACATATTCTATTGCTTTATTTATAATTGCTTTCAATCTTTCCTGTTGTTTTTGTCTGTAATTTTCGGTATCAATAGTAACTTTGGCTCTTGTTGAAGGATTTGTGTTTAACATAAGCTGAACAACATATTCCAAAGCATTTAAAGACTGTCCGCTTCTTCCTATTAACAAACTTCCGCTGTCGGTAGAAACTTCTATGTTAACGGTATCTTCGTCATGATTAACTTTTATATCATCAATTTTTATGTTCATCATGGAAACTATTTTTGAAACATACTCTTTTGCATTTTTGCATGCCAAATCAAAGTCTATTTCTCTTTTAGGTTCTTCTTTTTTTGTGTTTTCTCTTTTTATTCCGTTTTTATCTTTTAATGTTAAAATAACTCTTGCCGGTTTTGAACCCATAAGACCGAAAAGACCTTTTGTTCCTTCATCCAAAATCTTTATTTCAACATCTTCTTTCGAACAATTAAGTTCTTGTAAACCTTTTTCTATAGCATCATTTATATTCTTTCCTGAAAACTCAAGCTCTTTTTGCATTTTTTACCCCCGAGGAATTTTTTTCATATCTTCTTAAAACAAAAATTTGAACGAAAATCGATACTACACTGTTTGTAAGCCAATACAATACAAGTCCTGAAGGAAAACCCCAGAACATTAAAGTAAATATTATAGGCATTATATACATCATTTTTCTTTGAGTAGGATCTGATGTTGCAGTTGTAAGTCTTTGCTGTAAAAACATTATAAAACCCATAATCAAAGGCAACATATTAAATGATATTGAACCCATATAAAACAACGAATCGCTTGCCGACAAATCTTTTACCCACAAAATCCAGGGAGAATATCTTAACTCGTAAGCATTTCTCAATGTTTGGAACAATGCCCAAAAAATAGGAAGTTGTAAAAGCATCGGTAAACATCCGCCGAAAGGATTAACTTTGTGTGTTTTATATAAGTTCATCATTTCCACTTGTAATCTTTTCGGATCGTTTTTATATTTTGTTTGAATATCTTTCATTATAGGTTGAATCTTTTTCATGCCTGCCATGGCTTTAAAGCTTTTTAATGTTAACGGTAACACCAAAATTTGTATTATTATGGTCATTATTATAATTGCCCAACCGTAATTGTTGGTTATACCGTACAATGCAAATAAAGCAGAAGTAGCAAGTTTACCTAAAATACCGAAGAAACCGAAATCAACGGCTTTTTCAAAACCCATATTAAATGTTTTTAAATATGAATAAGATTTCGGACCTACAAAAAATTTCAACGAGAAGTTTTGAACTGCTTCTTCCTGTTTTACTTTTGCACTGAACATCAAAACAGGAGGCATTCTTTTGTTTTGTTTAACCATTCCTACATTGGAATAGTTTAATGAATTGTCCGGAATAAGTGCGGCAAGAAAATATCTGTTATCTATTGCTACCCACTTATATAATTGTGCCGGATTGGATTCCGTTTTAATTTTTTCCAACTTTGCCGGTTTTGTTGAAGTGTATCCTACAACTCTTGTAACAGAAACATTTTCTTTTAATTCTTTATCATCTGTTCCGAGCCCCGGTCCCCAATTAAATTCTATTTCGGGAAGTTTTGCGTCTTCACTGAGTTTTTCAAGTTTTATTTCCATTGCATGCAAATAATCTTGAGATAAATCGAAAGTTTTTGTTATTTTCCAATTTTGCATTGAAGTATGAGACAATACCAATTTCGAATCCGTTTTTTCTACAATTTCATATACGGACCCGGGGAAATTGGCAAGTACTGGAGATGCTTCCGGCAAAACCAAATCAACAAAAGTATTGTTTTGTTCTTTTATGTACCAATGTTTTATTGCGGCACCTTTATTTGAAAATACCGCTTTATATTTGTCTGTTTCTATTGTTATTTCTTCTTCTTTAATGTTTTGAATATTAGAAACTACTTCTTGTTTTGAAACAGGTTCGTTACTGATTGTTGTTTCTTGTGAACTTGTTTCTTGAGATTGTGTTACTGTTTGTTGCTGCTGTTGTTGCAACATTTGTTGTTGTTGTGCATCTTGTTTTGGTTGGAAATATAAATACCATGCCAATAAAAAAATGGTTGAAAATAGTACAAACTTAACTGTATTGCTTTGCATTTGATACCTACCTATGCTTATCTTTATTCTTTCGGAACAGGATCATAGCCGCCGTCATTAAACGGATGACACTTTAAAATCCTTTTGACAGATAAGTAAACACCTTTAAATACTCCAAATCTGTCAATTGCTTCATAAGCATAAGCTGAACAAGTGGGGTAAAACCTGCATCTCGGAGGGGTAAGTGATGAAATTTTTCTATATATTCTAATAAGAAAAAGTAAGATCTGTTTCATACTAAACTATATATTATTATAAAATTTTGCACTTTCTAAACAATCTAAAACATCTTTCTTTAGCTTGCTGTACCCTGTCGAAGTAATCTGAGGTTTTAGGATGAATATAACATCCAAACCCGGTGTCAGCTTATGTTTGTTTGTTCTAAAGATTTCTCTTAATCTTCTTTTTGCCGTATTTCTTACTACGGCTTTTCCTACTTTTCTTGATGTTATCAGACCTAATCTTCTAATTTCGTTATTATCTTTTCTCTTTAATACATAAATATTAACAAAAACAGTTTTAAGTTTTTTGCCGTTTTTCAAAACTCTGTTAAAATCTGTAGAAGTATGTAATCTTTCAAGATAACAAAAAGAAAATCCTTTACTACTGCTAAGCATTTTATGCTGAAAGTGTTGCTCTGCCTTTTTTTCTTCTGGCACTCAATACCTTTCTTCCGCCTGCTGTAGCCATTCTGGCTCTGAAACCAATTTTCTTTTTTCTTCTTTCTTTGTTTGGTTGAAAAGTTCTCTTTGTCATTTTAAACCTCTTTAATATTTACAGAATAATTCAATAATTATACTTTAAAAATAATAATATATCAAATTTTTATTAATTTTTATAGGTTGTTGTGCCTTTCAAATGCCAATATTGTGTTGTGTAACAACATCGTTATTGTCATCGGTCCTACTCCTCCCGGAACAGGAGTAATGTTTATATTCATATCTTTTACGGCTTCAAAATCTACATCGCCGTAAAGTTTTTTATCCGCGGCTCTGTTGATACCTACATCTATTATTGTTGCACCGTCTTTAATAAAATCTTTTGTAACGAATTTTGCTTTACCTATTGCGGCAATTAAAATATCCGCCTTTTTTGTAATTTCTTTTAAGTTTTGGGTTCTTGAATGTGCCATTGTTACGGTTGCATTGTTTGCAAGCATAAGCATTGATACAGGTTTTCCCACCAAATTCGATCTTCCCAAAACTACAACATTTTTACCTTGAATATCTATGTTGGAATGTTTTAATAAATAAACCACGCCCATAGGTGTGCAAGAAACCAACAACTTTTGATCAACAATTTCTTTCCACGATTTTACTAATGTAAGCATGCCCGCATTAAAAGGATGTAATCCGTCTACATCTTTATCGGGAGAAATTGAATTTATGCATTTGTCGGGAGTTTGTCCGTTGGGTAACGGTAACTGTAACAATATTCCGTCAACTTCTTTATTTGCATTTAATTTTTGTATTAAATCTATTATTTCTTCTTGAGTTGCCGTTGCGGGTAACGGATTGTGAAACGACTTTATTCCTACTTGTTCACATGCCTTTATTTTTGAACCGACATAAACTTTACTTGCAGGATCTTCTCCTACGAGTATTGTCGCAAGGCCCGGAACTCTTGAAGCTTTTTTTGACAATTCTTCCACTTTATTTTTTAAATCTTGTCTTATTGATTGAGATATTTCTTTGCCGTTAATTATTTTCATAATATATCCTTAATTTAATGAATAATCTATATAGCTTCTGAAAAAGTCCAAGTTTTTGCTGTCACCGTCGATAATTTCCACACCGTACATTTGGTAAAAAACACCTTCGCATATTCTTACGATTTTACCGCTCAACGATACTTTTCTGTTAAGAATTACAAGTTCCAAACTGAACTTTTGTCCGATATGAAAACTCGTTTCGCTTTCAAAAGCAAAACCTACTTTTGAAATATCGGTTAAGATACAATCTCCTAAAACTTTTTCAGTTTCAGTTTCTAAAAGATTGGTAGATAATGAAACTAATTGTCTGGGAAATTTTCTTTTTTCTATATCCATTTTTTGTTAAAACAAACAAAAAAATTCAGATTATTTTTATTATATAAAATTTAGAAAAATTTTCAATATATATTATTGAATAAATAATATAAAATTTGTATTTTAATTGTATGGAACAGTTTGTAAGAACAAAATTATTATTAGGCGAACAAAAAATAAAAAAGATATTTGAATCGAAAGTTACCGTTGTAGGCCTTGGAGCGGTAGGAAGTTTTGCCGTTGAAATTTTGGCAAGAGTAGGGGTGGGAAATTTAACTCTTGTTGATTTTGATGTAGTGCAGGAATCTAATATTAACAGACAACTTTATGCATTACATTCAACTGTTAATATCAAAAAAGCCGAACTTGCAAAAAATAGAGTTTTGGATATAAATCCTAATTGTAAAGTAAAAACTTTTGATGTTTTTGTTAATACCGACACTTTGGATACCATATTTTCCGAAACTCCTGACATTGTTATTGATGCAATAGATTCTTATAATCCCAAATTAAGGCTTTTGGAATATTGTTATAAAAATAATATAAAAATAATTTCTTCCATGGGTGCGGCACTTAAAACAGATCCCTTTTCAATAAAGTATGCGGATTTATTTGAAACTCATCATTGTAAATTGGCGGAAAGGTTAAGGGGAGATTTAAGATCTTTAGGAATATCAAAGGGAATTCCCTGTGTGTTTTCGGAACAATCTCCGCAAATAAAACCTATACCGTTACCCGAACAGGAAGGTAAAAAGTACGGTAAAAACGGCGGGCCTAAGATTTTAGGTTCCACACCGGTAATTACCGGAATATTCGGTATCCTTTTGGCAAACAAAGCAATTGAACTGATATAGTATATTTTAAAATTTCTCATTTCCAAGCAAAAAAGCCATTCGTTTGAAAAATTTAAAGCCGTGCTCCAACTTGAAAAATCCTAACTGCCTAAGGTAACGGATTTTTCTTCAATCATGTTCGCACTAAAAAGTTTTTTGATTTATAACTTTTTACTTTAAATTTTTCTGCACTCATAGACGGCTTTAATCATGCTTGTAAACGAAAATTTTAAAATGTTCTTAAATTTATAATTATATTTCCCTGTAACCTAAAATTTCGTGAAGCAAAATTTTTTTCTATTGACAAACAAAAAAAATAATATTAGAATCTTGGAAGTTTAATATTGAAACCGTTGATGCGGAGATAAAAATAAGAAGAACCCTAACAGCGAGCCTGGGTGGTGAGAAGCAGGCAGGAAGTGTCTTATTAAATGGACCGCAGAGGGTGCAGTCAAAGAGGGTGATGTTTACCCTTGAGTATTCTGCAACGGGAAGGCATCCGTTAGTTGCCGGGGATATGTTGGTATCCTAAATAAGAGTGAGACTACCGGATAAGATTTCAATCATAGATTTTATCTGTTGCTTTTTGGTGGTTTCGAATCAAGGTGGCACCGCGGATAATATAATTCGTCCTTGAAAACAAAATTTTTTGTTTTAGGATGAATTTTTTTTATTTTGAGGTGCTGAAAATGTATATACCGAGTTATGAACAAGCCGTAAGTTTGGCAAAAGGATACAAAACCATTCCTATAAGTTGCCAAATATTGAGCGATATTAAAACCCCCATACAAGTTTTAAAAATCTTAAAATCCGTAAGCAGTCACTGTTATATGCTTGAAAGTTTGGAAGATTCTTCAAAGTGGGGAAGATACACTTTTTTGGGATACGATCCGAAACTTGAATTTACATGTTTAAACGGTGTAATAAAAATAAACGGTGAAATAATATCTAAAAACGATAATCCTAAAAAGTATATAAAAAATATTGTGGAAGAAAACAAAAGTCCTAAAGTTGAAGGGTTACCTACTTTTACCGGCGGGCTTGTAGGTTATTTCTCTTACGATTATATAAAGTACAGTGAACCGAGTTTGAAGTTGGTTGCAAACGATGATGAAAATTTTAACGATGTTGATTTAATGTTGTTTGATAAGGTTATTGCTTTTGATAATTTAAAACAGAAAATATTTTTAATAGTTAACATTAAAACCGAAAACTTAAAACAAAACTATGATGAAGCGGTTTTGGAACTTAACAAGATGGCAAAACTCATACAGAACGGAACTGCTTGTGAAGATAAACCGTTAAAAATAGAATCTGATTTCAGATATTTGTTCAGCAAAGAACAATATTGTGATATGGTAAACAAAATAAAAACATACATAAAAGACGGAGACATTTTTCAGGCGGTATTATCAAACAGAATAGAGGCCGATGTTGAAGGCAGTCTTTTGGATACATACAGAATTTTAAGAACAACAAATCCGTCACCTTACATGTTTTATTTTTGCAGTAAAGATATAGAAATTGCAGGTGCATCACCGGAAACATTGGTAAAACTTAACGACGGAATTTTACACACTTTTCCTTTAGCTGGAACAAGACCGAGAGGAAAAACTCAACAGCAGGATTTACAACTCGAAAAAGAACTTCTTTCAGATAAAAAAGAACTTGCCGAACATAATATGCTTGTGGATTTAGGCAGAAACGATTTGGGTAAAATCAGTAAATTCGGTTCGGTTAAAGTAGAAAAATATATGAGTATAGAAAGATTTTCACATGTTATGCATATCGGTTCAACGGTAAGAGGTGAAATAAGAGATGATAAATCCGCACTTGACGGTATAGATACAGTTCTTCCCGCAGGAACACTTTCAGGTGCACCTAAAATAAGAGCTTGCCAAATTATAAACGAATTGGAACAAAATAAAAGAGGCATTTACGGCGGTGCAATAGGATACATAGATTTTTCCGGAAATATGGACACTTGTATTTCCATAAGAATAGCTTTTAAGAAAAATAATAAAGTGTTTGTTCGTTCCGGTGCAGGTATTGTTGCAGACAGTGTTCCCGAAAACGAGTATCAGGAATGTATAAATAAAGCAAAAGCAGTTATAAATGCTTTACAACTTTCTGCCGGAGGTAATGTAAAATGATTTTACTAATAGATAATTATGACAGTTTTGTTTATAACTTGTATCAATATATCGGTTCGATAAATCCGGATATAACGGTAAAAAGAAATGACGAAATTACAACAGATGAAATAGAAAAATTAAATCCTGAAAAAATAATTTTGTCACCCGGACCGGGAAAACCCTCCGATGCGGGAATTTGTATAGATATAGTAAAACATTTTGCAGGTAAAATTCCCATTTTGGGAGTTTGTTTGGGACATCAGGCAATATGTGAATCTTTCGGTGCAAAAATATCTTATGCAAAAGAACTTATGCACGGTAAACAGTCTGAAATAGATGTAGATACAAATTGCCCGATATTCGAAGGTCTTGATAAAAAAATTGTTGTCGGCAGATATCATTCTCTTGCTGCATTAAAAGATACATTACCTAAAGAATTAAAAGTTTGTGCAATAAGCAGTGATGATGAAGTCATGGCAGTTTATAATAAAGAAAAAAACATTTATGGTGTTCAATTTCATCCTGAATCGGTACTTACTCCAAACGGATACCAAATGATAAAAAACTTTTTGAGAGGATAAAAAAATGATTAAAGAGGCTATTTTTAAAGCTGTTATGAAACAAAATTTGAGCTTCAAAGAATCTGAAACAGTGTTGGATGAAATAATGAGCGGCAGTGCAAGTCAAATTCAAATGTCGGCTTTTTTAACTGCCATGAGTATGAAAAAAGAAACAATAGAAGAAATTACCGGTGCGGCATCCGGTATGAGAAAACATTGTGTAAAACTTCTTAACGATATGGATATATTGGAAATCGTAGGAACAGGCGGAGATAAATCAAATTCTTTTAATATATCGACAACGTCCGCATTTGTTGTTTCCGCTGCGGGAATACCTATAGCCAAGCACGGAAACAGAGCCGCATCAAGCAAATGCGGAGCAGCAGATGTATTGGAAGCACTCGGTGCAAAAATAACAATATCACCTGAAAAGAGTAAACAAATTTTAGATAAAATAAATTTTTGTTTCTTGTTTGCACAAAACTATCATATAGCAATGAAATATGTTGCGCCGGTAAGAAAAGAACTCGGAATAAGAACAATATTTAATATCTTGGGACCGTTGGTAAATCCGGCCGGGGCAAGTATGCAGTTGTTAGGTGTTTACGACGAAGATTTAATTGAACCTATGGCACACGTGTTATCTAATTTAGGTGTAAAAAGTGCTATGGTGGTTTACGGAACGGACGGGCTTGACGAAATTTCCGCAAGTTCGGTAACAAAAGTTTGTGAAGTTGTTAACGGAAATTATAAAACTTACGAAATCGAACCGGAACAATTCGGTATGAAAAAATGTAAGAAAGAAGATTTGCTTGGCGGAACACCACAGGAAAATGCAAAAATAACAAAAGATATTTTATCCGGTGCAAAAGGCCCGAAAACAGATGCCGTAATACTAAATTCCGCAGCGGCAATACATGTTGCAAAACCTGAAATTTCAATTGCCGAAGGAGTTAATATTGCAAAAGAAATGATTGAAAGTCAAAAAGCTTTTGTGCAGATGGAAAAATATGTTAAATTGTCTAACGAGGAATAAAAATAGAGGATTAGAGGATTGGAAGATTAGAAGATTGGTAACGACAGAAAAACGAACAAGAAAGAGGATATAAATGATACTTGACGATATAATTACCAAACAAAAAACAAGAATAGAAAACGAAAAAAAAGAAAAAAATATTGAAACTTTAAAGCAGGAAGTTTTATCTTTGCCTTCAAGTAAAAATTTCTTTTTTGAGAATTCTTTGAAAAGTAAAGATTTTTCTTTTATTTGCGAAATAAAAAAAGCGTCACCGTCAAAAGGTGTTATAGTTGAAGATTTTCCTTATACGGATATCGCACAGGAATACGAAAAAGCGGGAGCTTCGGCAATATCGGTTCTTACCGAACCGCACTTTTTTAAAGGTAACGATAAATATTTGAAAGATGTTGCAGATATTGTAAATATTCCTGTTTTAAGAAAAGATTTTATTATTGACGAGTATCAAATATATCAGGCAAAACTTATCGGTGCGGATGCCGTTTTACTCATTTGTGCTGTTCTTGATGAAAGCACTTTAAAAAATTTTATAAACATTGCAACAAGTTTAAAGTTAAGTTGTCTTGTAGAAACACATAATGAAGAAGAAATTAAAAAAGCATTAAGTTGTAATGCAAAAATAATCGGTATAAATAACAGAGATTTAAAAACATTTACCGTTGATATAAACACATCTTTAAAGTTAAGAAAGTTTATACCGGAAAATAAAATTTTAATTTCGGAAAGCGGAATAAAAACCGCACAAGATATAAAGATGTTAAAAGATGCCGGTTTTAACGGAGCATTAATCGGTGAAAGCATGATGCTGAGCAAAAACAAAGAACAATTTTTGCTTAGTTTAAAGGGTGAAAAGGTTAAAGAGTGAAAAGTTTTGTTTGTGGTTGGTAGTTTGTGGTTTGTAGTTTGATGTAAAATTTTGAAAAACAAAATTTTATTAAAACAATAAAAATTTACAGCATAAATTTTTACCGAAAACTATAAGCTATAAGCTGTAAACTGTAAGCTGAAAATTGCGGAGCAATTTTTTAGGAGTAAATATGAAGATAAAAATATGCGGATTATTCAGAGAAGAAGATATCGATTTTGTTAACGAAGCAAAACCGGATTTTGTAGGTTTTGTGTTTGCAAAAAGTCACAGGCAAGTATCTAAAGAAACCGCAAAAAAATTAAAAAATAAGTTGGACAAAAACATTTTGTCTGTGGGCGTTTTTGTTAACGAAGATATAAATAAAGTTGCAGAAATTTGTGACGAAAATATTATCGATTTTGTTCAACTTCACGGTGATGAAGATGATAAATATATAAGTGATTTAAAAAAAGTTTGTAACAAAAAAATAATTAAAGCCGTAAAAGTAAAAAATGGGGAAGAAATTGTTCGATGGCGAAATTCTCAAGCGGATTTGTTGATGTTTGATGCGGGAATGGGTGAAGGAAAAACATTTGATTGGAGTTTGTTAAAAAGTTTTATAAGACCGTATTTCCTTGCCGGCGGTATCAACGGGAACAATGTAGAACAGGCAATAAAATTAAATCCGTATTGTATAGATATATCGAGTGGTGTGGAAACAAATAAAGTTAAAGATAAAAATAAAATTTTAAATATAGTCAGGAGAGTAAAAATGAGCAATACAAGGTTTGGAATATACGGCGGGCAATATATTCCCGAAACACTTATGAACGAGATAAAAAATCTTGAAAAACAGTATGAATATTATAAAAATAATCCCGAATTTACAAATGAGCTAAACACATTATTAAAAAATTATGCCGGCAGACCGTCTCTTTTATATTATGCCGAAAACATGACAAAAGATTTAGGCGGAGCAAAAATATATTTAAAAAGAGAAGATTTGAATCATACCGGTTCACATAAAATAAATAATGTTTTAGGTCAGGTTCTTCTTGCAAAAAAGATGGGCAAAACAAGAGTAATTGCCGAAACAGGTGCAGGTCAGCACGGAGTTGCAACAGCTACCGCTGCCGCACTTTTAGGTATGGAATGTGAAATATTTATGGGTGAAGAAGATACCAAAAGACAAGCATTGAATGTTTACAGAATGAAATTGTTGGGTGCTAAAGTTAATGCGGTAACTTCCGGTACAAAAGTTTTGAAAGATGCCGTAAACGAAGCAATGAGAGAATGGTCTAAAAGAGTAAACGATACTCATTATGTGTTAGGTTCCGTTATGGGACCGCACCCGTTTCCTACGATAGTAAGAGATTTTCAAAGTGTAATAAGTAAAGAAGCAAAACAACAAATTTTGGAATACGAGAAAAAACTTCCTTATGCCGTTGTTGCTTGTGTCGGCGGCGGAAGTAATGCTATGGGAATGTTTTACAATTTTATTGAAGAAAAAAATGTAAAACTTATCGGTTGCGAAGCGGCAGGTAAAGGACTTAATACAGACAAACATGCCGCATCTATTGCCAAAGGCGAAATAGGAATTTTTCATGGAATGAAATCTTATTTCTGTCAGGATAAATACGGACAAATTGCTGAAGTTTATTCGATATCTGCAGGTCTTGATTATCCGGGAATAGGTCCGGAACATGCATACTTGCACGATACCGGCAGAGCGGAATATGTTTCGATTACCGATGAAGAAGCGGTAAGTGCATTTGAATATCTTGCAAGAACAGAAGGCATAATTTGTGCAATAGAAAGTGCACATGCTATTGCTCATGTAAGAAAAATTGCACCGAAAACAGATAAAAGCGAAAGCATAATAGTTTGCCTTTCGGGAAGAGGCGATAAAGATGTAGCCGCAATTGCAAGATACAGAGGAGAAAAAATATATGAATAGAATAGAATCGGCATTTAAAAATAAAAAAGCATTTATACCGTTTATAACGGCGGGTTATCCGAACATAAACAAGACGGAAGATTTTATTTATAAAATGGTTTCGGCGGGAGCCGACTTGATAGAAATAGGAATACCGTTTTCCGATCCTGTTGCTGAAGGACCGGTTATTCAGGAATCAAGCCAAAAAGCATTGGCAGCGGGAACAAATCTCGATAAAATTTTTGACCTTGTTAAAAAAGTAAGAAAAACGGTTAACATACCGCTGGTTTTTATGACATATGTTAATCCTGTTTTCAGGTACGGTTACGATAACTTTTTCAAACAATGTTCCGTAATAGGTATAGACGGTATAATTATTCCGGATTTACCTTTTGAAGAAAAAAACGAAATTTCCGAATATGCAAAAAAGTACGGCATAAAAATTGTTTCGTTAATAGCACCTACATCACAGCAAAGAATAGAAGATATTGCTAAAGAAGCAGAAGGCTTTTTGTATGTAGTTTCTTCTATGGGTGTTACCGGTGAAAGAAATGAAATAAAAACAGATTTAAAATCCATTGTGGATTCGGTTAAAAAAGTAACATCCGTACCTACTGCAATAGGGTTTGGAATACATTCGCCGCAGCAGGCAAACCAAATGTCAAAAATTTCAGACGGGGTAATTGTAGGAAGTGCAATAATTAAAATTATAAAACAACACGGAACGGATGCAGACAGCTATATTTATGATTATGTTAAAAGCATGAAAGATTCCATGAATAATTGATATATACATTAGAATTTTAATTTTATATAATAAAAAAATTAGTTGTAAGGAGAAAAGAAATGATTATAACTCTTAAAAAAAGAGCGACAAAGCAGGAAGAAAAAAAGGTTGTAGAAAAAATTAAAAAATTAGGTTACATACCTCACATATCAAAAGGTAAAGATGTAACCATTATCGGTATGGTTGGTGAATTCGCCGAAAAATACAGCGAACTTTTCGAATCAATGGACGAAGTTGATCATATAAGCGAAATAGAAAAGCCATATAAATTAGCATCAAGAGATTTTAAACAAGAAAATACAATAATAAAACTTCCTTACGGAGTAGAAATAGGCGGTGACAAGGTGCCTGTTATAGCTGGACCTTGTGCAATAGAAAGTAAAGCTGTATTGGAAGAGATAGCTAAAATAGTTAAAGACGGTGGCGGAACAATACTCAGAGGCGGAGCATACAAACCGAGATCTTCGCCATACACTTTCCAAGGTTTAGGTGAAAAAGGTTTAAAATTTTTGCACGATGTGGGAGTAAAATATAAAATTCCTACAATAAGTGAAGCTATGGCAGTAGAGCAGGTTCCTTTGGTAAGTAAGTATTGCGATATAGTTCAAATCGGTGCAAGAAATGTTCAAAATTATGATTTGCTAAGAGCATGCGGAAAACAGAAAAAACCTGTTTTGTTGAAAAGAGGTATGGCAACAACAATAAAAGAATGGTTGCTTTCGGCAGAATATATTTTGTCTGAAGGAAACAATAATGTTATGTTGTGTGAAAGAGGTATAAGAACATTTGAAACCGCAACAAGATTTACTTTGGATTTGAATGCTATACCTGTTGTAAAAAAACTCACACATTTGCCGGTAGTATTGGATCCTTCTCACGGTATAGGTATAAGAGAACATGTTCCTACAATGGCAAAAGGTTGTTTAGCCGTAGGAGCGGATGCAATAGCATTGGAAATTCATCCGAGACCGGAAGAAGCTTTGTCGGACGGACCACAAAGTTTGTTACCGGACCAATATAAAAAATTAATGTCGGAACTTAAAGTTTTGGCAAAAGCATTAGGCAGAGAGATTTAATGAAAACCGTTGCAGTAATAGGTGTAGGTTTAATGGGCGGATCTTTAGGTATTGCCTTGAGACATTTATCAAAAAACGGCTCAAGGCAATACGATGTTGTAGGTATAGGAAGAAACATAAAAAACTTAAAACTTGCAAAAGATAAAAATGCCGTTGATTGTTACTCTACAGATATTGCTGCAGCAAAGTGTGCCGATATAATTTTTATTTGCAGTCCCGTAGATACGATAGTTGATATTTATAAAAAAATAGCAACATTCGCTAACAAAAAAACTATTGTTTGCGATATAGGCAGTATAAAATATAATGTCGATACAAAAATAAAACAACTTCAACAAAAGAACAAAGATTACCCTGCATTCATAGGGTGTCATCCAATGTGCGGTATAGAACAAAACGGTATAGAGTATGCAAGTTTGGATATTTATAATAACGCTACCGTTGTAATAACCGCAAATCCGAAAGATAAAAATACAAAAGTAATAGCTAAATTATGGAAAGATATAGGTTGTAAAACATTTTTTATGTCCGCGAAAGAACATGATGAAACCGTCGCTTTTACAAGCCATATTCCTCATATAATAGCATTCAGTTTTTATAAGATGTTTAGAGAAAAAAGAGGCAAAAATAAAAATATAGAAAATTTGGTTGCAGGCTCATTTAAAAGTTTAACCAGAGTAGCAAAATCTTCTCCTAATATGTGGATCCCGATATTTTTAAATAATAAAGATAACTTAAAAGTTTTATCCGAAGAATTGTGTAAACAAATAAAAGATTTTGTCGGTACTTTCGGAAACGAAGAAAAGTTGAAAGAAATATTGGAAAAAAGTATAAGACAATGAAAATAAATAAAGTATCAAAACTTAACGGAATAATTACGGTTCCGGCAGATAAATCCATTACCCACAGAGCAATAATGTTGTCCTCACTTGCGACAGGTAAATCTTATATAAATAATTACCTTAAATCCGATGATTGTTTGATGACAATGAATGCATTTAAACAAATGGGTGTGAATATAGAACAAGCCGAAAATTCACTTACAATAACAGGTGCCGGTATTAACGGTTTAAAAAATCCCGTTAAAGAAATTTATGCGGGAAATTCCGGTACAACAACAAGGTTGTTGTCGGGAGTTTTGGCAGGTCAAAAATTTTCATCAATAATTACCGGTGATGCAAGTTTATCTAAAAGACCGATGAAAAGAGTTATTGAACCTTTGTCTTTAATGGGTGCAAATATTACGGCAAAAGAAAATAACTTTTTACCTATGACAATTTCACCGAAAGAAAATTTAAAAGCAATAAGTTATACAAGTCCCGTGGCAAGTGCACAGGTAAAATCGTGTATATTGTTTGCAGGGTTGTATGCGGACGGAACAACAACGGTTACGGAACCGATAAAATCAAGAGACCACAGCGAAAGAATGTTTAAAACTTTCGGTGCGGATATTTCGGTTGACGGTTTATCCGTAAGTGTAAAAAAGTGTAACGGGTTGTATGCACAGGAAGTAACGGTTCCCTGCGACATATCTTCTGCAGCATTTTTTATTGTTGCGGGTTTAATTGTTCCAAACTCAAATATAAAAATTTTAAATGTAAATATAAACAAAACAAGAGACGGAATTTTGACAGTTTTAAAAAGTATGGGTGCCGACATTGTTTTGGATAACGTCAGAACGGTATCGGGTGAAGATGTTGCCGATATAGAAATAAAAACTTCAAGACTTAATTCTACAAGTTTCGGTAAAGAAATAGTTCCGTCTTTAATAGATGAAATTCCCATAATAGTTCTTGCGGCTACTCAAGCCGAAGGACAAACTGTTATATCGGGTGCAAAAGAATTAAAAGTGAAAGAAAGTGACAGAATACATTCTGTTGCATCTCAATTAAATAAAATGGGTGCGGATATTAAGGAAACAGATGACGGTTTTATAATAAACGGGCCGACAAAACTTAAAGGTGCAACGGTAGACAGTTTTGATGATCACAGAATAGCAATGATGTTATCGATAGCAGGTCTTACAGCGGAAGGTGAAACGGAAATTTTAAACAGTGATTGTGTAAAAATTTCCTTTGCAAATTTTTACGAGGTGTTAAAAAAGATATGCAAATAAGAAAAAGAAGCAGTTTTTTATATTATTTAGGCAAAGTTGTGTTTAAGTTGATGTTTATTCTTATATACAGATGCAAATCTTCCGGGCAGGAAAATATACCCGAAAACACAGGTTTTATAATAGCTCCAAACCATATGAGTTTTTTTGATCCGCCGTTGGCCGGATGTTTTATGAAACAAGACCTTTATTTTATGGCAAAACAAGAACTTTTTGATACTCCGATATTGGGTTCTGTAATAAAAAGAACAAATGCTTTCCCCGTAAAAAGAGGTATGCAGGATATGAGTGCATTCAGAAATGCATTTACTCTTTTGGAAAACAAAAAAGCATTGTTAATGTTTCCGGAAGGTACAAGATCAAAAACGGGCGAGTTAGGTAAAGCAAGACCGGGTGTAGGGATGGTCGCTTGTAATTGCCAGGTTCCCATAGTTCCGGTAAAAATAGTTAATACCAACAATATGAAAAAGTTCAAAAGAATAGAAATAAAGTATGGTAAACCGGTATATCCTCCGAAAGAACATACAAAAGAAGATTATTTAAAAATAGCTCAACAGGTTTTGGACGAAATAAGAGCATTGTAGAGAAAAAAATGGTAAAAATAACAATAGCTAAAAGTGCGGGATTTTGTTTCGGTGTAAAAAGAGCAATAGATTTGGCACAAGACATTGCTTCAAAAAACAGTGATGTTTACACCTTCGGGCCTTTAATACATAATCCGCAGGAAGTTGCAAGATTAGAAAAAGAAAATATTAAAGTTGTTGAAGATTATTCGAAAATAGAAAAAGGTGTTTTGGTGTTAAGAACACACGGAATTCCTTTAGATATTTACGAAAATTTATCTAAAAAAGAAAATATAAAAATAGTGGATGCTGCCTGCCCTTTCGTAAAAAAAGCACAAGACATAATAAAAGAGTTAAGTAAAGACAGCGAACAAATCGTTATTGTAGGTGAAAAAAAACATCCGGAAGTTGTGGCTCTTGTTTCTTACGGTAAAGGCAAATGTTTGGTTGTTGAAGATAAAAACGATGTTAAAAATGTTAAAAAAACTGATATAATTTATATAGTAAGCCAAACTACACAAAGTCCTAAAAAGTTTGAAGAAATTGTTAATGAGATATCCAAAATATCTCAAGTGAAGGTCTTTAACACTATTTGCAGAGCAACTTTTGATAGACAAAGTGCGGCCGCAAAGTTGGCTAAAGAAGTTGATGTAATGATTGTTATAGGCGGTAAAAATTCAGGTAATACCACCCGCTTGTACCAGATTTGTTCTAACATAACAAAAACATATCATATAGAAGATGTCGATGAAATCGAACCCGCTTGGTTCGACAAAGTAGAAACTGTAGGAATAACGGCAGGTGCTTCAACACCTGACTGGATTATTGAAAATATTAAAAGGAGGATAAAAGAAATCACAAATTGTTAGAAGGTTAAGATTAGATCACGAAAAGGAGAAGAAGTAAAATGGAAAACAATAATTTAGATAATTTAACGAAGTTTGAAGAAGATGAAAGTATCAGTATGGCAGATTTGTTGGGACCTGAAACAAAGATGGGTCTTAGCAGAGGCCAGATATTGGATGTTGTAATTGTTGCCGAAACCGATGACGGTTTTATGGTGGATTTAGGTATGAAATCGGAAGGTATAATTCCTAAATCCGAATTTGAAAACAACGAAATTCCCAAAGAGTTGGCAGTAGGTGCAACAGTAAAAGTATTTGTAAAAAATGCAGTAGGAAGAATACAACTTTCTTACAGAGAAGTTTTGGAAAAACAAGCTTGGGATAAAGTAGAAGAAATATTCAAAAACAAACAAACAATAAAAGGAACAATAAAGAAATCAATTAAGGGCGGTTTCATTGTTGATGTCGGTGTAAATGCTTTCTTGCACATTTCGCAAGTAGATACATCTTTTGTTAACAATCCGGAAAAATATATAGGTAAAAATTTTGAGTTTGCAATTACCGAATTTGACAGATACGATAAGAAAATAACATTATCAAGAAGAAAACTTTTGGAAGATGAAAAAAGAGCAAAAAGAGAACAAATGTTTGCAACATTAACCGAAGGTCAAATATTGGACGGAACAGTTAAAAAAATTATTCCTTCGGCAGCATTTGTAGATTTGGGCGGAGTAGACGGATTTTTACATATCGGCGAACTTGCTTGGTACAAAGTTAAAAAAGTTGAAGATATTTTGCATGTAGGCCAAATAGTAAGAGTTCAAATATCTAAAATAGATAAAGAAAACGAAAAGATTTCTTTAAGTATGAAACAACTTGCAGTTAACCCTTGGGATAGTGCAGGGGAAAAATATATTGCAGGTCTTATAATGAAAGGTAAAGTTACTTCAATAATGCCTTACGGAGCATTTGTTGAACTTGAAAAAGGTGTTGAAGGCCTTTTACCCGTAGCGGAATATGCTTGGAACGATGCAGAACATTTGTTCAAGAGCGAAGTTAAAGAAGGACAGGAAATAGAAGTTAAAATCGTAAGTTGCGATAAAGAAACAAAGAAGATTTCTTTGTCCGTAAAACAAATGAAACCTAACCCATGGGAAGAAACCGCAAGACATTATGTTCCGGGAACAAAAGTTAAAGGTATAGTAAAAAATATTACACCGTTCGGTGCATTTGTAAAATTGCCGGAAGGTGTTGAAGGCCTTATACATATAAGTGATTTTTCTTGGTTTAAAACAACAAAGTTCCCTGAAGATTTCTTGAAAAAAGGTCAGGAAGTTGAAGTTGTTGTTTTATCTGTTAATACACAAAACGAAAAAATTGCATTATCTTTAAAACATTTAACGGAAGATCCTTATAAAAAGTATAAACTCGGAACAACCGTTAAAGGTAAAGTTGTAAGAGTTGCAGAGTTCGGTGTATTTATTGAAGTTGAACCGAAAATCGAAGTGTTAATCAAGAGAACAGAATTATCTTTTGAAAATAAAATCGGTGAACTTCCTAAAGAAGGGGAAGAAATTGAAGCAAAAATTATTAAGGCCGATTTAAGAGAAAGAAAGTTGGAAGCTTCAATTAAGAAATTTGAAAAAGCTCAGGAAAAAGAGTTGATAAAACAATTCTCTTCCAACGATGAAAAACCGACACTCGGCGACATATTACAGGAAGAGGAATAATTTTGATAGATTATTTTAAAGGAACATTATCTTATAAAACTTTAAATACCGCAGTTGTGGAAGTTGCAGGTATCGGTTATAGTATTTCCATAACTGCGGATACATTTAATAAGTTGCCTACAGACGGTAACCAGGTAAAACTGTACATTATAGAATCTACCGGAATGTATGGCGGAGTAATTTCTTATTACGGCTTTTTAACCAGAGAAGAAAGAGATATGTTTGTTCTAATAAAAGATGAAGTTCCTTCAACAGGTGCAAAAAAGGCAATGGAATATCTCGATAAAATTTCAAAATCGTTTGCTGATTTTAAAGCTGCGGTAATGAAAAGAGATGTTTCAATGTTGAGTGGAATATTCGGTTTTACAAAGAAAACTGCGGAAAAGTTGGTAGCCGCATTAAAAGATAAAATAGCAAATGTTACCGTAAAAGATTCCGCAAAGTGGAGCAATATCGATGCAGGTTCTTCTTCTTCGGAAGCGGTAGCCGCACTTGTGACATTAGGTTATAAAGAAACCGATGCAAGAGAAGTTGTAAATAAAGTGGCAAACGAAAATAAAGATTTTTCAGTAGAACAAATAATTACGGAAGCATTAAAGTATTTATAAAATGGATATGAACGAAGAAAACAGAATTATAGATCCGGAAAATTTATCTCCGGAAGAAAGACTTGAAAATTCGTTAAGACCTAAATATCTTGACGAGTTTATCGGTCAACAAAAACTTAAAAACAATTTAAAGGTTTTTATCGAAGCATCCAAAAAAAGAAACGAACCTTTAGATCATTGTTTGTTTTATGCTCCTCCGGGACTGGGTAAAACCACACTTGCACACATTATTGCAAAAGAGATGGGCGGAAATTTAAGAACGACTTCAGGCCCCGTTCTTGAAAGAGTTGGTGATTTGGCAGCAATTTTAACCAACCTTTCCGAAGGTGATGTTTTCTTTATAGATGAAATTCACAGAATGAACCATTTGGTGGAAGAAGCGCTTTATCCTGCAATGGAAGATTTTGAGCTTGATATTATTATCGGGCAGGGACCTTCCGCAAAAACGATAAAACTTCCCGTACCGAAATTTACATTGATAGGTGCAACTACAAGAGCAGGTATGCTTTCAAGCCCGTTAAGAGACAGATTCGGTATAATAGAACATTTAAACTATTATGATACGGATGAACTTGTGCAAATTGTTAAAAGATCAAGTTCAATAATAAATGTTAAAACAGATGAAGAAGGTGCTCTTGAAATCGCAAGAAGATCTAGAGGTACACCGAGAATCGTCAACAGACTTTTAAAAAGAGTTAGAGATTTTGCCGAAATAAAAACAGGCGGTGTAATTAATAAACAAATAGCAAAAGAAGGTCTTGATGCTTTGGGAATAGATGATATCGGTCTTGATAAAATGGACAGGCTTTTGCTTACCACAATGATAGAAAAGTTTTCAGGCGGACCCGTAGGCCTTGATACTATGGCAGTTTCCGTTAGTGAAGATGCAGATACAATATCGGATGTTTATGAACCTTACTTAATACAGTTAGGTTTTATAGCAAGAACACCCAGAGGCAGAGTCGTTACCGATTTGGCATATAAACATTTAAATATTCCTATACCTAAAAAAATTAATAATCAAAAAGAGTTGTTTTAATATGGAAAAGATTTTGTTACATACATGTTGTGCACCGTGCAGTGCATCAACAATAACATTATTGCAGGAATACGAAATAGTAAGTTTATGGTTTAATCCGAACATTTATCCGTTAAAAGAACATTTGGCAAGATACGATACTTGGAACAAGTATATGGATTTGTTAAATATTCAAAAAATGGAAATAAAAGCCGATTGGTTGGATGATGAAACGAAATACGAAGACCTTTGGCTTAACGATGCTGTTAAATGTGATAAAGGCAGATGTTATTATTGTTATTTAAAAAGATTGGAAAAAACGGTGGAAACAGCAAAACAAACCGGTATAAAAAACTTTTCAACAACATTACTGTCCAGCCCGTACCAAAAGCATGATGTTATAAAACAAATGTGCGAAGATATGGCAGAAAAAAACGGGCTAAATTTCGTTTATGTGGATCCGCGAAAAATTCACTATGATGGTGTTCATAAAATAAAAAAACTTGGGTTATATAGCCAAAGATATTGTGGATGTAAGCTTAGTATAAGATGATTAATTTTATTTAGTGCTGAGCAACTTTATCTTTTGAATTATAACTTTGCATTTAGCTCCTTTATGTACCATCCGCTACCGCTTACATTTCAGTACACTGCAGTCGCTAAATGCTTTGTTCTAATTCAAAATTTTGAAAGTCTTCAAGAGCAAACAACGACAACAACTGCAGTCGGCAAATATTTTGGTATAATTTAAAATCTTAAAATCCTTTGAGAGTCAAGAATAAGGAATATAAAAAAGAGTTGCTTTAATGAAACAGATAATATTGAGTTATGAATTTGTATTAATTTTTTTTGCGTGTTTTATGATGTTTTTATTAATATCAATGTTCATAAAATATAAAACAGTAAAATAGAATATTTTGTATATACTTTAATTTTTGATCATGTTATCAGGAATTTTAATTACGAAGATAAATATTATCGTATAGACGGATTTTTATATAAAAATAATAAAAAATGTATACCGACAACTATAGGAAAAATAAAATATATTTTTGCGAGAAGTTATATATTTAGAAAAATCTTTGTCCCGATTATAAACGAATGGTTTGAAAAATATTATGAAGATTATTTGATAAACAGTTTGAAACAGATAAACAGAATAGTTGAAGAAAAATATAATTCAAAGTTGGTAATAATATGGAATGACCATCAAGAAAAGTACAAAAGATTATGTGAAAAATTGAAAGAAACAGATTTGGATTTAATCTCTTTACCGGAATATTTTAATGACAAAAGAAATTATAAATTAGAACATGACGGACATCCTACGGCAAAAGCAAACGAAGAAAATGCAGAAATACTATATAAGCATATAAAAGAAAAAGATAAAACAATTTTATTGGATATTTAATTTATAGGTTTACTTTATTATTGAATCATTTATATTATTATACTTTTCATATTCATCAAATTCATTAGGTTGGTTATTATTTTGTTTCGGAAAATTCATATTTTGTTTATCTGATTTAGGTTGTTGTTTTCTTCGCACCGGTATTTTTACATTTTTCCCTTCTTTTAGAATCCAAATATAGCTATTCATAAAAATAATTACAAATAATCCTGATATTATTGTAACAAATGCTCCGATAAACAAGTTAGTTGTGTTTCTTATTTTAAAAGTATAATTTAATTTCCTTTTTATAACAGTATTCATTCGTGATAACAATTTTTTATCAGGATCTGAATTGATAGGAATAATAGTATATTGGCGTCCATTGTCATATTCAAGTGCTAACACAGAATTTGGGGAACTACTACCGGTAGCTTCAAATGCTAAAATGGCTTGTTTTACATCATATAAATCTTTATTAATTTTTTTTAATGGTGGAAAAAGTTCTCTTTTACTTACATGTGCTATTACAATATTATTATGGGTTTCAAAGTTTACTTTTATTGGGATAATATTTAATAAGAAAAATATAACACCAAATACAAAAAGAACAGGCATCAAACATTTAAAAGTAAGAATTCTAAAATTAAGACGATTTAAAATTATATTGGATAAAGTTATCTTTTCCATATTCTTATTATATATATTTTTTACTTTCTATGGTTTGAAATTCGAATCTGTATTTCTGTTTAACATCCGGATACTTTTGATGGTCAACTTCCGAAGTGAACATATCGTAAGGTCTTATATATAAACCGGTATTTCCGTACAATGCTCTGTATACAACATACTTCTCACCTGTTTCACTGTGTGTTGCAACATCTTCCACCAAATAATAGTCACCTTTAAAATGTTTATATATCCCTTTTTTCAGTTCCATATTTTTATCCTTGTTAGCTAAGTTTTTTGCTGATTTCGCAAAAAACTTCCTGAACAGAAATCGCTTTCATACAATCCACTTTCGTACAAGTCCTGTTCCTGCACGGTTGGCAAGGAACCTTCTTTTGAATAACCGTAGTGTTTCCTTTGAAAGGTCCCGTTCTTTTAGCATCTGTCGGACCTAAAATTGCAACTGCAGGAACTTTGAGTGCTGTTGCTATATGCATAGGACCTGCTTCGTTTGCTAAAAACAAACTTGCAAGTTTAAATATTGCCATTAACTGTTTTAATGTCAGTTTGCCGGTAAGGTTTACTATCTTTTTAGTTTTAGATAAAGATATTATTTCTTCATCAAGGCCCTTTTCGCTTGCGCCGCCTTCTTTACCGCCGATAAGCATAACATTAACATCGTAATTTTCGTTTATCAAATCTATTGTTTGTGCAAACTTTTCACTTTGCCATCTTCTTGATATCCAACCGCCGCCGGGATGAACCAAAACAATCTTTTTATCTAAATCTACATTTTCTTTTTTTAATATTTCTTTTACTTCGTTAATATATTTTTCATCTACATGTAAACTGTATTCCAAGTTGTCCGTATCAACAGGGCAACCGAGATATTTTGCAACTGCCAAATGTCTTTCAATACAATGCGTGTTAACACTTTCAGGTTTAATTTCTTTGGAAAACAACCATGAAAGTTCTCTCATTCCGTTTGTGGATGATGAAGCAAGTTTATATTTTGCACCTGCCATCTTAACTATAAATGCGGATTTAAAAAGTCCGTGAAAATCGATACTTAAATCAAATTTTTCCGCTCTTAAAATTTTGTACATCTTTTTTAAATATGAAAGAGTTATATGTCTTCTGTCGAACACTATTAAATTATCGATTAACGGATTATCTTTTATTATATCCGCACATCTTTCATCTGCTATCCAACTAATATGTACGTTAGGATAAGTTTTTTTTATTTGCGTAACTGCAGGTAAAGCAAATATTATGTCACCCATTCTGCTTGGTTGAACTATCAATATTTTAGGTTTTGAACCGTTTTTTAAAAGTTCTATAATTTCGTTTGCCATTATAAATACTCTTTAATTATTTTAATATTCTTTTCTATAGCACCTTTTTGATTTTTAACTACTTCCAAAGCTTTTTTGCCGGCATCTTGTCTAAGTTCTTTATCGTTTAAAAGTTTTATCGCAGTTTCGTAAAATTCTTCTTTTGTGTTTATTTCAAAAGCTCCGTTATTTTTTAACGATGCGGATTCATTTTCAAAATTGTACATATATTTTCCGAAAATTATCGGCTTGGAATAAGCTGCCGCTTCTATGGGGTTTTGTCCGCCTTTGTTTACAATGGAACCGCCTATAAAAACTATATCGGATATTGAATAAATAGTTTGCAATTTCCCGAACACATCTATAATAATTACATCTTTTTTCTTGTCGGTCAATTTTGAAAACAGTTCAAAAGATAAATTGTTCTTTTTTATTAAAGAAGAAATTTCGTTTACTCTTGCGATATGTCTCGGTGCAATAATTAATTTTAAGTTTGTAAAAATATTTTTCAGTTGTACGAATATTTTCAGCAGTATTGCTTCTTCACCTTCTCTTGTGCTGCCTGCGGTTAAAATTAAATCGTTGTCGGCAAGGAACAAATCTCCTTTTGTTATTGTTTCACTTGTGAAATCTCTGTCGTATTTTATGTTTCCTGTAATACCTACTTTATCTTTGTTGTCCGTTAAAGAAACAAACCTTTTATAATCGTGCTCGTTTCTAACGGAAATGTAATCTATAAGTGTTAAAAAAGGTTTCCAAAAAAACTTTGTTAATCTGTAATAAGGATATGCACCTTTGGAAATTCTACCGTTAACCGTTATTATTTTTGTTCCTAATTTATTTGCACAAGTTATCATACTCGGCCAAAATTCCGTTTCTATAAGTATAAGAACATCCGGTTTAATCTTTTTTAGTATTGAAGAAATAAACGGATAAACATCAACAGGTGCAAGAGCAAAATAAGAAATTCCTTTAATTTTAGCAACATATTCTCTTGCAGATTTTGTTATTGTGGAAACTATTATATTGTTTCCTTGTAAGTGAGGTATCATCGGTTCAACTGCTTTTGCTTCACCTAAAGAAGCACAATGTATCCAAACGGTTTTTTTTGTTTTGTCGAGTTGAGGAATGTTCCATTGTGAAAGTCTTTCTTTAATACAATAAAAGAATTCCTGACGATTTTTTTTACCTGCCAAAACAATCGCCAAAAGTATAGGAACCAAAAATATTAAAAGTAAACAATTATAAAAAACAAGTAATACGTTAATCATGGTTAAACCTAACAATAAATCAGCAACTATTATATATAAAACTACTTACAAAGGCAATTATTGATTTAAAATGGGAATTAATAACCTAAAATATAATTTACAGGTTTGTGGTTGGTAGTTTGTAGTTGATAGTTTAATGTTAAATTTTGTTCCACAAAATTTCTAAAATATTAAAAAATCCAAAAACTATAAGCCATAAACTATAAACTATAAACTGAAAGATTGCTAAGCAATTTTTGTTCTTGATTTTTGGTATGTGAGTTGGTATAATTTAAAAGTTATTTTAGATTGAAAATTTAATATGTTAAAAAGAGAAATAAAGTTATTATGTATCACCTGTCCCAGAGATGACATTTCTTACGAAGAACAGGTTGAATTTGCATGTCAAGGCGGCGCGGATATGATTCAACTTAGAGATAAAAAAATGTCAGATAAGGACTTGTTTGATCTTTCTTTAAAATTGCAACAAATTTGCGCAAAATACAATGTATATTTTACTGTAAATAACAGGGTGGATATTGCGGATATTTCAAACAGCGACGGTGTTCATTTAGGACAAAGCGATTTACCTGTTTCGTATGCAAGAAAAGTTTTGGGCGAAAACAAAATTGTGGGAATTTCCGCTTCGGGATACGATAAAGTTGTTGAAGCGGAAAAACTTCCGGTAGATTATATAGGTTGCGGAGCGATTTTTCCTACAACAACAAAACCGGAAGCAAATATCAGAGGTTTGGAAGTTTTAAAAAAATTAAAAACCGCAAATATTACAAAACCCGTAATTGCTATCGGCGGTATAGATAAAACAAATGTTGCGGATGTTATTAAAGCAGGTGCGGACGGTGTTGCCGTTGTAAGAGCGGTATGCGGTGCACAGGATATAAAAAAAGAAGCACAAGAAATTAAAAAAATTATACTCAATATAAAAGGATAAAAGTTATGACTTTAATGGAGCAGGCACAAAAAAATATTGTAACAAAAGAAGTTGAAGAAGTTGCAAAGTATGAACAAGTATCAACTGATTTTGTTTTAAAAGGTATCAGTGAAGGAACGATAGTAATACCTAAAAATATTAAAAGAATACAAAAGTTACCCAGAGCAATAGGTGCGGGACTTAAAACAAAAATAAATGCAAATTTAGGAACATCTCCCGACCACATAAGCATCGAAGAAGAACTCGAAAAAATGAGAGTTGCCGTTGAGTACGGAGCAGATGCCATAATGGATTTGTCTACCGGCGGAAATTTGGTGGAAATGAGAAAAGAAATATTGACACAGTGCCCGGTACAAGTTGGAACAGTTCCTATATATCAGGTTGCAAGCCAAACCGTTAGAGGCGGAAAGAAAAAAATTTCACAAATGGATCCGGAACTAATGTTTGATGTTATAGAAGAACAAGCCGAGCAGGGTGTTGATTTTATGACTATACATTGCGGAGTTAACCAAGAAACGGTTGCAATGTTGGACAGACAACCGAGAGTTATGGGAGTAGTCAGCAGAGGCGGATCATTTTTGGTTAAATGGATAAGAGCAAACAAAAAAGAAAATCCTTATTATGAACAATATGACAGACTTTTAAAAATAGCAAAAAAGTATGATGTTACTTTAAGTTTGGGTGACGGGTTCAGACCCGGCGGAAATCCCGATGCAACAGACGGACCTCAACTTGCCGAACTTTCAATACTCGGAGAACTTGCATTAAGAGCAAGAAAAGAAGGTGTGCAGGTTATGATTGAAGGTCCGGGACACATTCCCATAAATCAAATACAATCGAATGTTTTACTTGCAAAAAGGTTAACACATAACAGTCCTTTATATTTCTTGGGACCTTTGGTTACGGATATTGCTCCGGGATATGACCATATTACCTCTGCAATCGGCGGTGCAATGGCAGCAAGTTACGGAGTGGATTTTATTTGCTATGTTACACCCGCGGAACATTTAAGATTACCTGATGTTGATGATGTCAGAGAAGGTGTTATTGCTTCAAGAATTGCGGCTCACAGTGCAGACATTGTAAAAAATGTTAAAGGTGCAAGAGAACAGGATTATCAGATGTCAAAATACAGAAAAGAAAGAAACTGGGAAAAACAAAGAGAGTTTTGTTTAGACCCGATAAAGTTTGATAAAGAAAGAGCAAAAATCGTTCCCAATTTGAAAGACACTTGTTCAATGTGCGGAGAGTTTTGTTCAATGAGGGATGAAGATCTATGAAAAAAGCAACCATGTGTAAGACAGTAAAAGTAAGAGTACCGGCAACCACTGCAAATTTAGGACCGGGATTTGATGTGTTGGGAGCAAGTTTATCGTTATATAACGAACTTGAAGTATCAATTGCCGAAGATCCTAAGAAAGCAAAGTTTGTTGTAGCAGGCGAAGGCAGAAAAATTTTGCCTAAAGATGAAAGAAATATTTTGTGGAAAGCAATGGATGCCGTTTTTATGTTGCTTGATCAAAACGATAAGTACAGTTTAAAAAGTTTTAACATAAAACTTACAAACAATATTCCTTTAAGTTCGGGACTTGGTTCATCATCGGCAGCAAGAGCGGCGGGAATAATAGCCGCAAATCAAATATGCGGAAACAAAATGACGTTGGGTGAAATGGCACAGCTCGGTGTAAAACTTGAAGGTCATCCCGATAATATAATACCGGCATTTTACGGCGGAGTATGTGTTTCTATAAATCAAGGTAACGATGTGATAGATGTTATAAAGTTGCCTATACCTAAAATAAAAGCCGTTGTTTGTACACCCGGTTTTGAACTTGCAACGGAAAGATCAAGAAATATTTTGCCTTCAAAATATGACAGAAAAGATGTAGTTTTTAATATATCAAGAGTTGCATTACTTACAAAAGCTTTTTGTACAAACGATTTTAAACTTTTGCAGGAAGCAATGCAAGACAAAATACATCAACCTTACAGAGCAAAATTGATTCCTGTTATGCAGGAATTAATAGATGCTGCAGTTAAAGAAGGTGCTTACGGTGCATGTTTATCCGGAGCGGGACCTTCGATGATAGCTTTTTGTGATAACAGCAAAGCGGAAAAAATTGCAAAAGCTATGGCAAAAATATGGAAAAAAGAAACAGTTCCTACAAAAACTTTTATTTTAAGTTTTGATAAAAACGGAGCAGAAAAAATATAAATTGTAAATTATAAATTGGAGTAAAAAGATGGCATTAATCGTGATGAAGTTTGGCGGTTCTTCTGTAGCAGACAGCGACAAAATGAAACATGTTGCAAACAAAGTTATTGCAAGAAAAAAAGGCGGTAACAAAATTGTTGTTGTTGTTTCGGCTCCCGGAGACACTACCGATGATTTAATTACAAGATGTGAAGAAATTACGGCAGATCCCAATCCCAGAGAAATGGATATGTTGCTTGCAACAGGTGAACAGATGTCAATTTCACTGCTTGCGATGGCAATTCAATCTATGGGACACAAAGCGGTTTCTTTAACAGGTTTTCAGGCAGGTATTTCCACCGATGACGATTACACAAGAGCAAGAGTAAAGAAAATAAATCCCAAAAAGATTTTTGAGTTATTGGATAAAGGAAACATTGTTGTTGTTGCGGGATTCCAGGGCATGAACAAAGCCGGTGATATTACAACTTTGGGCAGAGGCGGATCCGATTTAACCGCTGTTGCACTTGCAGCACAAATGAAAGCAAACCTTTGCGAAATTTACAGTGATGTCGAAGGTATTTTTACAACAGATCCGAGAGTTGTAAAAGATGCAAAGAAGATAGATTTAATATCCTATGAAGAAATGCTTGAAATGGCAGGTTCGGGTGCACAGGTTATGCAAACAAGAAGTATAGAAGTTGCAAAAAATTACGGAATAGAAATTCATGCAAGATCGACTTTTTCCGATAAAGAAGGAACTTATATAGTAAGTGAAGAAAAAATAGGGAGAAAAAAAATGGAAGACCTTATGGTATCAGCAGTAACATTTGATAAAAATCAAGTAAAATTTTCTTTAATAGATTTACCGGATGTTCCGGGAATGGCAGCAAAAATATTCAGTTCTATTGCAAAGTTGGGTATCAATGTAGATATGATTATTCAGTCTGCAGCTTTGGATAAGAAAAACGATATTTCTTTTACGGTAAGCAAATCCGATATGAAAAAAACTCAACAAAAAGTTGATGAACTTGCAAAACAGTTAGGTGCACAAACGGTAACTTGCGATGAACATGTTGCAAAAGTTTCCGTAGTCGGTGTAGGTATGAAAACTCATGCGGGTGTTGCATCTAAAATGTTTGATATTTTAGCCAAGAACAAAATAAACATCGAAATGATTTCAACAAGTGAAATAAAAGTTTCTTGTGTTATAGACTCGGTAGATTTGAATAAAGCAGTAAACGAGTTGCATAAAGGTTTCAAATTAAACAAAAAATAATTTCTACAAATTATTTTTGTTGTTGAAAAGTTTGTGGTTGGTAGCTTGTAGTTGATGTTTTAACTTATTTTTACAACAAGCCATAAGCTATAAACCATAAACTATAAACTAAAAAAATGCGGAGCATTTTTTTACATGAAACAGATAAAAATATTTGATACAACTTTAAGAGACGGCAGTCAGGGAGCAGGGATATCATTTTCAGTTGAAGATAAATTGAAAATAGCTTCTGCTCTTGATGATTTCGGTGTATCTTATATTGAAGGCGGATGGCCCGGCTCAAATCCTAAAGATGAAGAATTTTTTCAACTTGCAAAAAATAAATTTAAACATTCCAAGTTGGTTGCTTTCGGTTCGACAAGAAAGAAAAATTCCGATATAAAAGAAGATGAAAATATAAAAAAGATTACAGAGTCCGGAGTAAAAGTTGTATGTATCTTCGGAAAATCCTGGGACTTACATGTTAAGTATGCACTAAAAACTTCCCTGAAAGAAAATCTTAATATGATAAGTGATACGGTATCGTTTTTGAAATCGAAAAAACTTGAAGTTATATACGATGCCGAACATTATTTTGACGGCTATATCCACAACAAAAATTATGCACTGCAAACCGTAAAAGCGGCAATAGATGCCGGAGCAGATTATATTTGTTTATGTGAAACAAACGGCGGAGTACTTCCTTCATATATCGAAAAAATAGTTAAAGAAACAATACAAAAGTTTCCGAACACAAAGTTTGGAATACATGCTCACAATGATTGCGAATGTGCTGTTGCAAATTCAATAATGGCGGTTTTGTCGGGTTGTGAAATGGTGCAGGGAACAATAAACGGTATAGGTGAAAGATGCGGTAATGCAAACTTGTGTTCGATAATTCCTTCGTTACAATTAAAAGGGAAATATCGTTGTGTTCCCGTAAGAAACTTAAAAAATATTACAGAACTTTCAAGATATGTTGATGAAATAGCAAATTTAATTCCCAACGATTGTTTGCCTTATGTCGGCAGAAATGCTTTTGCCCATAAAGCAGGTGTTCATGTTTCGGCAATAAAAAAAGATTCCAGAACATATGAACAAATTAACCCTAAACACGTAGGAAACAGAAGAAATGTTTTGGTCAGCGACTTGTCGGGTAAAAGTAACATTGTTTCAAAAGCCGATGAATTGGCAATGGATTTGGAAAAAGATAAAAATTTGCGCGGAATAATAAATACAGTTAAAGAAAAAGAGAACGAAGGTTATCAATACGAAAATGCCGACGGATCTTTTTATATACTTACAAAAAAAGTGGAAAACAAATGTAAAGATTTTTTTACATTGAAAAGTTACAGAGTAAGCGTGGAAAAAAATGCCGACGGTTCTATAGTTTCGGAAGCCACGGTTAAGTTGGATGTTAACGGTAAAGAAGAACATACGGTTGCAGAAGGGGAAGGTCCGGTTAATGCTTTGGATAAATGTTTAAGAAAAGCATTGATAAAATTTTATCCGGAAATAAAAAACGTTTTACTTACCGACTTTAAGGTAAGAGTAATAAACTCGGATGCAAATACTGCCGCAAAAGTCAGAGTGTTGATAGAAACAAGAGATAAAAAACAAAGTTGGGGAACGATAGGTGTAAGCGAAAATATCATCGATGCCTGTTGGCAGGCACTTTCCGATTCCGTAGAATATAAACTCCTAAAAAAATAATTATTTTTTCTTTATGTTTAGTGCTTGTTCAAAATAGGACGGTTCTAAAGTATCGATACCTTTTCTGTAAAGATTAGCAAACAAATATTTTGATATGGATTTCATTGTTAAAACATCAGCCATGGCTCTGTGAGCTTGGTTCACTTCTATATCTAAAATTCTTGCTATATCACCGAGTTTGTTGGATTCAAAAGAAAAATATTGTCTTGAAATAATTAAAGTATCCAAAAAATACATTTCAGGTGAATTTATACCGCTTTCCATTATTTCTTTCGATACGAAATTCAAATCGAAGTAAGCATTGTGACAAACCAAAACGAACCCTTCTATAAAATTTGAAATATCTTTTGCTATATCACAAAATTTCGGAGCATCTTTTACCATTTCGGTTGTAATACCGTGAATATTTGAAGAAAATTCGGGAATAGGACATCCCGGGTTTACAAGTGTGCAAAATTCGGTTTCCGTATCACCTGAAACTTTTAACATTGCTATTTCGCAAGTTCTTGCACCATGTTCCATGGATAAGCCGGTTGTTTCAATATCCAAAAACACAAGGTTATCCGGCTTGTTTGTTAAAATCGGTGAAGGTATCATTAAAAATCCTTTTGTATTATTTACATTATTATACATTTTTATAAAAATTATTTAAATTTTTTGTGATATTGATATACATTAATTTTATAAAATGTTATAATAAATCGTTAATATTAAAATAAATTGTTGATTTATGAGGAATAAAAAATGAATTTTCAAGAAATTATTATGAGATTACATAAGTATTGGTCTAAAGAAGGTTGTTTGATTTGGCAACCTTACGATTTGGAAAAAGGTGCCGGAACATTTAACCCTGCAACGTTTTTAAGATGTTTGGGACCTAACCCGTGGAAAGTTGCTTATGTTGAACCTTCAAGAAGACCTACCGACGGAAGATACGGAGAAAACCCTAACAGATTGCAACACTATTATCAGTTTCAGGTTATATTAAAACCCGCTCCGGAAAATGTGCAACAGTTGTATTTGAACAGTTTGAAAGCTATCGGACTTGATCCTAAAGAACACGATATAAGATTTGTTGAAGATGATTGGGAATCTCCTACACTCGGTGCTTGGGGACTCGGTTGGGAAGTTTGGATAGACGGTATGGAAGCAACGCAGTTTACATATTTCCAACAGGTAGGCGGTATAGAATTAAATCCTATATCCGCGGAAATTACTTACGGTCTTGAAAGACTTGCAATGTATTCTCAAAAGAAAGATTCCGTATATGATTTAATGTGGACAGACGATGTAACTTACGGAGATGTACATTTGGAAGATGAAAGACAATGGTCAAAATATAACTTTGAAGTTGCAGATACAAAAATGTTGTTGCAACATTTTAACGATTGGGAAGCTGAAGCAAAAAAACTTGTAGAACAGGGACTTGTTTTACCTGCTTATGATGCGGTTATGAAATGTTCTCACTTGTTTAATTTGCTCGATGCAAGAAGTGCAATTTCGGTTTCAGAAAGAGTAAGCTATGTTTTGAGAGTTAGGACTTTGGCGAAGATGGTGGCTGAAGGGTATATGAAACAATTTACAAAGTAAATTTCGATTTTAATATTTTGCTTGCACCTTTGTATTTTTCAAATTCATTTACCGCAAAGAGTAAACTTCATTTAAAAAATACTTCGGTTCAGCTAAAATCTTAAAATCGACAAATATGAAATATAAATAGTATATAGATAAGAGGAATAAAAATGGTTAAAAATGTTTTACTTGAAATAGGGACGGAAGAAATACCTTCTTCATATATTGCACCCGCGCTTGAACAAATGCAGAAGTTTGTTAACGATATGTTAACCGAAAAAATGGTGGGTTTCGGCCAAATAAAAACTTATGCTACACCGAGAAGACTCGTTTTAACAATAGCCGATGTTGAAGAAAAAAGTAAAGACAGTGTTCAGGAATTTAACGGACCGTCCGCAAAAGCAGGTAAAGATGCTAACGGCAACTGGACACAGGCAATACTCGGTTTTTCAAACAAACATCAGGTAAAACCGGAACAGCTTGTTATAAAAGATACTCCGAAAGGACAATATTATACTTATTCAAAAGAGATTAAAGGTGAAAAAGTAACAAACATTTTAGCCGAAATATTCCCGATAATTATTCAAAAAATATATTTTCCTAAAACGATGGTATGGGAAAGTTCCTGCTTAAAATTTGCAAGACCTATAAGAACAATCGTTGCTATGTACGGCGATAAAGTAATAAAATTTTCACTTGCTAACGGCGCGATAAAATCTTCAAATAAAACTATCGGATTACACACATTAACTACAAAACCTATAGTTATAGAATCTGCGGATGTTTATAAAGAAACATTACAAAACAATTGTGTTTTGGTAGATCAACAAGAAAGGAAACAAAGAATAATATCTTCAATAAATGAAGTTGCAAATTCAATTTCCGCAAAAGCGATATTGGATGAAAGTTTGGTTAATGAAGTTAACCAACTTGTAGAATATCCTACCGCGGTATTGTGCAAGTTTAACGAAAAATATTTAAAACTTCCGCCGGAAGTTCTTATAACCTGTCTTAAAAAACAACAGAAATGTTTTGCCGTTAAAGATTCCATGGGTAAATTAACGAACTACTTTATTAATGTCAGAAACGGTAAATCGGATAACTTGGATATAGTTAGAGCAGGTTATGAAAAAGTTGTTGTCGCAAGACTTGAAGACTCAGTCTTCTTCTATGATAACGATATAAAGAAACCTTTTGAACAATCTATAGAAAGATTAAAAGGTCTTATATTCCAAAAAGAAATCGGAACGGTTTACGAAAAACTTACAAGAATAAAAGCCGTTGCAAATTTTATAAATGAAGAAAACAAGTTGAACATAAATAAAGATACTTTAACAAGAGTTATAGATTTATCTAAAACAGATTTGGTTAGCGAAATGGTTTTTGAATATCCCGAACTTCAGGGAATAATGGGAAGAATTTATTCTAAAGTTGCAGGGGAAAGTGATGAAATATCAAAAGCTATAGAACAACATTATTGGCCGTTATCCGCTTCGGGAACTTTACCTGAAAATATTTTGTCGGTAGTTGTTTCTTTAGCTGATAAAATAGATACCGTTGCGGCTGATTTTGCTATAGGACTTGAGCCTTCGGGTTCTGCGGATCCTTACGGACTCAGAAGAATGGCGATAGGTATCGTCAGAATGATAAGAGAATTTTTACCTGAAACGGATTTTGAAAAGATTTTAGATACAGCATTAAATTCGTTACCTGAAAAAATTAAAGAAAAAGATACTTTTGCTACGGCAAAACAAAGACTTGTAAAGTTTTTCTGGAGCAGAATAGAAAATATTTATGAAAATGAAGGATATAAGTTTGATGAAGTTAAAGCTGTGATTATTCCTTCACAAAAGTTGGGTTTAAAAGTTTTGGGTGATATAAAGAAAAAACTTGATGCGTTACAAAATTTAAGAAAAGAAAGTTCATTTGAATCCATAACAACTATATTTAAAAGAGCAAGTAATATTTTAAATCAGGCAAAGAAGCAAAAACTAAATATTTCCGATGTTGTTAAAACTGATTTGTTGAAAGAAGAACCGGAACAGAATTTGTATAACCAATATGTTGTTATAGATAAACAATTGGAAGAACTTCTTTCCAAAAAAGATTATGCAAATGCAATAAATAAACTCAACGATGTAAAACCGTACTTGGATAACTTTTTCGAAAAAGTTATGGTTATGTGCGAAGATGAAAATATAAAAATTAACAGAATTTCGTTAATAAATTATATTACCGAAAAGTTTAACTCTTTCGTAAATCTTTCATCATTACAATAAGTTTTATGTATGGAGGAATACTAGTATATAGGAAAAATGTATTTCTCCATACAATAGATGTCTTTTCAATGTTAAAATTTTTAATCAAAACATTTGTATTAAACTTCAAATGAAAAAGATAATATTTAACCGTCCTGTAATATCTGTTTTAGCTTTATATGTTTTTATACTTATACTTTTAAATTCTTTAGGAATATTTTTGCCGGAAAAAAACAGCTTTTTGATAAATAATACAAATAAGTATACAACCGAGCTTACCGGCAAAGTTATAACGGAACCCATACAAAAAAACGATAAACAGCAATTTGTATTGGAAGTTTTTGATGTAGACGGGCAAAAAATAAAAAAGGAAAAAACTCTTGTTTATGCTTCAACTGTATACAATATAGAATATGGTGATATCGTTTTTGTTTCCGGTAAATTAAATATTCCCGAAAAACCGGTTTTTCCATACATCTTTGATTACAATTTATATCTTCAAAGAGAAAATATTTATACGATTTTTTATCAACAAAATTTTGAATTGATAGAAAAGCAACCTAATAAAATAAAACAAATATCGTTAAAAGTAAAAAACAATATAGAAAATAAAATTGATAACTTTTTCAATTCTTCGGTTTCTTCTGTTTTAAAATCGATGATTACGGGAAACAAATCTTCTTTGGATAAAGATATAAAAGAAGATTTTATTAATACCGGTCTTATACACATTCTTGTTATAAGCGGACTTCATATAGGTTTTTGTGCTGCAATATTTATGTTCTGTTTTAAGTTGTTGGGATTGAAGTTAAATTATGTTTATCTTTTAACAATACATGCCTTATTTTTTTATGTTTTGTTAACGGGAGCAAATCCTCCGGCAATAAGAGCGGCAATAATGTTTTCTTGTTTACTTATTGCACTTATGCTTAACAGAGAACCGCTGATTTATAATGCACTGGCATTATCTGCGTTAATAATTTTGATATTCAATCCGCAAAGTATGTTTACTGCAAGTTTTCAACTTTCCTTTTTGGCGACTTTCGGCTTGTTATATTTGTATCCAAAGTTTAGTATGTGTTTCGGTAAAATAAAAAATAAATTTCTTGGTTCTATATGGAATATTATTTGTATTACATTATCGGCACAAATTGCTCTTATTCCGTTACTTGTGTTTTATTTCGGCAAGATATCAATAGTTTCTTTTATTTTAAATTTAATAATAGTTCCTATAATTCCCGTAATTATAAGTTTGTTTTTTGTGTTTTATATATCGACATTTGTTTCATATTATGTTTCGTTATCGGTATCTTTGTTATTATCGTACCTTTTAAAATTTATTTTATATGTTATAAATTATTCTGCTTCACTTGATTATTCGGTAGTGTTTTTTGCGGTTCCGGGTATTGTAATGATACTTTTTTACTACTTTTCGATTTATGTTATGTTTGAAATAAAAAACAAAAAAGTTTTGGCACTTTTGTTTGTTCTTGTTTGTTGTATGTTATTAAATCCTTTTGAAAAAAGAACGTTTACCAAAACTTTTGAAGGAAAGAAAAATATAACCACACATATAAAAGAAAGGGGAAATAAAAATATTATAATTTTTAAAGAAATACAAAAAGATAAATACTATTTCAATAATCTGGAACAGTATTTGCTTGCTCAAGGAATATTTAAAATTGATGAACTCTATATAAATTGTGAGGATAAAGATATCCAAGCCAAGTTAAATAAAGTACAGGTTGATATTATATTAAATAGTACATACAAAAGTAATTTTTAAAAAAGTTGTAAAATTATTAAATTTGTGTTGTTAAAAATGTTTGACAAAAAGTTTGCTTATTATATATAATTTTTAAAGCTAAAATAATGTGGAAAAAAATAAAAAATTAGGAGAGGTAAAAGATGAAAAAGTTTTTAACAATCAGTATGTTGTTTTTGTGTTTGGTTATTAGCTCTTGTGCAAAAAAACAAACAGTTGCACCGGAAGATGAATTCGGAGAAGACCAAGAACAAGCAGAACAGGTTTCGGATCTTGATGCAGCTTTGTTAGAACCTGAAGAATTTTCACAAGAACCATCAATAAGAGGTACGGATTTCGATTCAAAGGTATCTCTTGAAATTATATATTTCTCTTTTGATAGCAGTGCACTTCCTCAGTCTTTAGTGAAAGTATTGAAAGAAAATGCAAAATATTTGAAAGAAAATCCTTCTGTAAATGTAGTTGTAGAAGGTCATTGCGATGAAAGAGGTACTACCGAATATAATTTAGCTTTGGGACAAAAAAGAGCTGTGAAAGTAAAAGAGTATTATGTTCAGTTGGGAATTAGTCCGGACAGAATAGCTACTATTTCTTACGGAGAAGAAATGCCTCAAGATACAAGACACAATGAAGCAGGTTGGGCAAAAAACAGAAGAGCAGAAACAAAAGTTATAAAATAATATTAGTAAGTTATAAGAATGTTTAAAGTTTTAGTAGCATTATTTCCTGTATTTTTCTTGGTTGGATGCATGGAACAGATGGCATCTCAGTCGGATATTGATTATTTGAAGAAAGAAGTTTCAAAACTTCAAATAAAGTATGCTGCATTGGAATCAAAACAGGCTGAGGTGTATTCTAAGTATGAAGAAAATTTGGTAAATACCGATATAGCCAGTGCATCCATTCAGGAATTGTATAAAAAAACATCAAAAATATCTCAAGATTTAAAAGATCTCGAGGTTGTCGTTAAGAATCAAAAAAACGGAAATTCCGCTAATGCAATGCAAGTGCCTTCTAAAATTTATGAAACTGCATATAATGAGTTTTTGTTAGGTAAGTACGAAGTTGCAATTTTTGATTTTAAATCTTTTTTGAAACAATATAAAGACCATGATTTAGCAGAACAAGCTCAGTATTATATTGGTGAATCGTTATATTCTCAAGAAAAATATTCGGCAGCATTTGAAGAATATAAAAAAGTTGAAGAGTCATATTCGGATTCAAATTTAATACCATCTGCAAGATTAAAAATGGCTTTATGCTTAGAGTTGTTAAATAAAAAAAATGATGCCGTTATCATTCTACAAACAATATTAACGGACTATCCTAAAACGGCAGAAGCTTTTACCGCAAAGGAAAAGATAAAGATTTATACAAATGATAAGAGTAAATAATTTAGTTCCTTGTATAGTTTTATCAATAATTATTCATAGTCTTACTTTTTTTGCTCTTTTTCATAAAAAAAACGATCAAAATGTTTTTATGGCTGTCCCGTTTGAGGTTTCTTTCTTTTCTCCGGTTCAGCAACCGGTAATTGAAGAAGTTTCGGAAGAAATCTCTGTTCCGGAACCGGTACCTCCGGTAGAAAAACCTAAACCGGAAGTAAAAAAACCGGAAAAAGTTAAAAGTGAAGTCGTTGTAAAAAAGAAAGAAAAGAAGGTTGAAGAAAAAAAAGTTGTAGAAAAACCCGTTGAAAAAACGGCGCAAGAAACACCCGCTAAAACAGAAGAACCGAAAGCAAGCAGTAGCGGTGGCAACAATTATTCTTCAAAAGGTATAATGTTGGAAAATAAGAGTTTTAAGTATTCTTATTACACCAACACGATAGTTAAAAAGATTAGCAAATATTGGCAGTGGTCTAAAACTTTATCCGCATATAGAGCCGTTGTTTATTTTAAAATATCAAGAGACGGAACAGTATATGATGTAAATGTAAAAGAGACTTCGGGTGATACAACTTTTGATCAAAATGCCATTAGAGCAGTACAGTTGGCAAGCCCGTTTGCTCCGTTACCGGATAGTTATGAAGAAGATTATTTAGGAGTCTACTTTGAATTTAAATTTTTATAAAAATATAAGTTTAACCTTATTGGTGTTTTGTTTTTGTTTGTTGTTTTCTCATTCTTATGCTGAAAACGACGTTTATTTGTCTTTGTCGGGTACGGCTAACAGAGCCAGCATAGGCCTTTCCGAGTTTGTTCCGGTAAACGGATTCTTCGAAGAAATGAACTTATCCAAAGATTTTAAGGATGCCTTAGAATCCGATTTAATTTTATCAAGACATTTTAATGTTGCTGTTGCAAATTCATCATACAAGTTTGACATGGATTCCCAGTTTGCTTATTGGATGGATAAAGGTGTTTCTGTTTTGGTAACAGGCTCAATTTCTATTATAGAGCAAACAAAACTCGTTGTAAGTGTTAAGTTATATGATATAGAAAGTCAGCAACTTATTTGGGAAGATAAATATAGCGGAAGTGTTAAAAGTTACAGATATTTGGCTCATAAAATAAACGATGAAATAGTAAGAAGATTTACCGGTGAGGAAGGTATTGCTTGTTCAAAGATTGTTTTTATAAACAACAGTACAAAATTTAAAGAAATATATGTTGTTGATTATGACGGGTACAATTTAAGAAGACTTACAAAAGATAACAGATTAAATGTTTTGCCTAAATGGGCACCTAATAGCCCTCAAATAATATATACATCATACTTGTATAACAACCCTGATTTATTTGTTTTGGATATCGCTAAAAACAAAAGAAAAGCATTGTCTACTATTCAAGGGTTAAATTCACCTACATCTTTTTCTCCTGATAAAAAAGTGTTGGTTGCAACTCTTTCAAGAGGTGTTTATCCAAATTTATATTTGTTAGATAATACCGGAGTTGTGTTGAGAAGATTAACGGAAGGTAAATATATTGATACAAGTCCTTCTTTTTCTCCAAGCGGGAAAGAGATTGTTTTTATATCTGATAGAGCCGGATATCCGCAAATTTATATAATGGATATAGATGGAGCAAATTTAAGAAGATTATCAACCAAAGGTAATTGCGATTCTCCTACATGGTCACCTAAAGGCGACAAAATAGCATTTACTATGAAATACGATAGTAATTATGATATATTTTTATATGACTTACCTAAACAGAAAATCATAAGACTTACGGAAAATCAAAAAAATAATGAAAATCCTACGTGGTCTCAAGACGGTAGATTTATAGCTTTTGCATCAAATCGTTCCGGAAGAAGTGAGATATACGTTATGGGAATAGATGGAACCGGAGTAAGAAAATTGGTTGAAACCAGAGGGGAATCGTTTACTCCTTCGTGGTCTCAGGGTTTGTAATTTATAAAAAAGGAAAGGAAACAATATTATGTTCGCGGGAAAGAGTTTTTTTGAGATCTTAGCTTTGGGTGGTTGGACATTATATTTATTGTTGATTATATCTATAGTATCGTTGTCCGTAATCATATTAAAGACTATTGAATTTACAAGAAAATCCAAAGTTGATATTGCAGATTTGCTAAAAAGAGCAAAGGATGTTTTAGTCAAAGGTGAAAATATCAATGTTCTAATTGGGTATTGTATATTGATGGACTGTCCGGTATCAAATACTATTGCCGCAGGTCTTCAAAGGTTTAATGAAACAGGAAATTCAAATATAGAACAAGCTATGAAAAGAAAGATTTCAACAGAGGTTGTTAAGTTGGAAAAATATACTACCATACTTGCAACAATAGGTGCCGTATCGGTTTATATAGGATTGTTCGGAACGGTTTTAGGTATAATTCGTTCTTTCCATGATATTTCTTTAGCAGGTTCGGGCGGTATTTCCGTAGTTATCGGAGGTGTGTCCGAATCATTGATTGCAACAGCTGCGGGCTTGTGTGTAGCTATTCCTGCTGTTGCGGCATATAATTTCTTTTCCAGATCCATAGACAAATTTGTTATTGAAATGGAGTATACGATTTCAGCATTAAAAGAAATTATAGATGGACTTTAATTTGGAGTGAATACTAAATATGTCAGGTAGAAAAAAAGGAGTAGTTGCAGATATAAATATCACACCTTTTACAGATGTTGTTCTCGTTTTGCTCATTATATTTATGATAACAACTCCGATGTTATCTCAACATCAAATAAAAGTTAACTTACCGGAAGCTGCGGAAACAACCGAAACAAGTGAAGATAAGATTATAGAAGTATCCATAGATAAAGATGGTTTTGTATATATAGATGGAACACAATTTCATGATGAATATGTTGAACAGACCATAAAGGATATGATTAACAAGTATCCGGATAGGCCTGTTGTGATAAAGGGTGATAAAGATATTAAGTATGATTTGGTTGTAAATGTTATGGATAAAGCTAAAAAAGCCGGTGTTTCAAAATTCGGTTTGGCCATAGATGTTCCAAATAAAAAAAATAGTTGAACCTTTCTAAAATGAAAAAACTATACACTTTTGTTTTCATAATATTCATTTCAGTTATATTAAATATTATTTTTTACAATTCAAATATCATTGACGTTTCAACCGGAGAAAAATTAAATAACATCGTATTGCAGTGGCCTGTCTTTAGGTTGCTTATAGAGCCTTTTTATGCTTTTGCATATTACATTCTTACTATGGAAAGGTCGGGTTATGTTTTTGCTTTGGCATCTTGGTTATCATGGCTAGTTTTATTTAGTATATTGTTTTGTCGATATAATAATCTAAAATTGAAAAATACAATTATAGTATGTTGCTTTTCTTTCTTCTTCTTTGTTTCTTTATGTTGCAGTGTTGTAATGCTTCCGGTTATCGGTCCTAAAATCACAAATATACACGGATATAAAATAGTAGACGTACATTCTCATACAATTTCTTCAAGAGATAATATTTCAAGTATGTTATCAAGTATGAGATTTCATAAAGGACATGGTTTTACCGATTATTTTGTTACCGAGCACGACAACACAAAAGGATATAAAACAATTCCGTTTGAAGCTGCTAAAAAACATATTTTCCCAGGTATACAAATAAGAACAAAGGAGGGAGTATCGATTTTATTGTTATCAAATATTCCTTTCAGATATGAAGATTTTAAGGGAAAAAGTATAAAAGAAATGATAGATTTGGCTCATTCAAAAAATATGCTTGTTGTTATGCCTCATTGGTGGAAATGGCACAGACCTGATTTGCAACAGCTTGTTGATTGGGGAATAGACGGATTTGAAATTTATAATTGCGGTTACAGATATATATCCGATCAAACAAGACAGGAATTAATAGATATTTGTAATAAAAACAATTTGCCTATGTTTGGAACTACGGATTGGCATGGGCTTGGTTATATGATGAATGTTTGGACAATTATACAAGCCAAAGATAATAAAAATGTTTTTGAACTTATGAAAGAAAAACCGAAAACAAAAATAATTGTTCATGATGTTAAAGGTAATCAATCCGCTTTGAGATATATTTTTGAACCGTTTTATTTTATATACATATATGTTACCACAACACAACTTAAATATGTTTTAAGCTTTTACATGATTATATTCATTCTAATCGGTTTGTTATATAAAATAAATATTGTAAGAATTGTAAGAATATCATCTTTATTGTTTGCATGTTTCTTTTCATTTTGTATATTACATTTCGTTTATTTTTTAAATTACAGCTTTTATAGTAATGTAATGATTCCCGAAACGATTATTCCTACCACAGCATCGCTTGTATTGATATGGCTTATTATTTGGGGTTCTTGTGATAAAAATATTTAATCTTAAAAATACCATAATATTTGTTTTCGTTTCTATAGTATGGAAACTTTTTATGTCTTCCATTCCGTTACATTCGGATGAAGCATATTATTGGTTATGGTCTAAAAGTTTGGAACTGAGTTATTATGACCATGCTCCTATGGTTGCATATTTTATTAAACTTACAACTCTTTTTGGTAACAGCGAAATAGCGGTTCGTTTTTCGAGCGTAATAGTTACCGTAATTTTGAGTTTTTTGCTTTGGAAACTTGTAATAAAACTTTTTAATAATGAAGCTATGGCAAGTGCCAGTGTTGTTATTCTTCATTCTATGCCGATACTTTTTACCGCATCAATAATTATTACACCCGATACGCCCGTATTTTTATTTTTATCTTTGGCAACATACTATGTATGGAAGTTGATTGATACGGAAAATTGTAATTATTGGTATTTGATAGGACTGTTTTTCGGTTTATCAATGTTGTCAAAATATACTGCCTGTTTGTTTGTTATGAGTTTGTTCATATATATGCTTCTTAATAAAAAGTTGAATTGGTTTAAGAATTATCAGCTGTATATAGGAATAATAATTTCAATAATATGTTTCTTGCCTGTAATATATTGGAACTGGCAACATGATTGGGCTTCTTTTTCTTACCAAATAGGGCATGGGTTATCTAATAAAGGTATAAGATTTAATTATATATTCGAGTATTTGGGAACGCAAGCCGGAGTGTTTAATGTTATTTTATTCTTTCCGGTACTTTATATAGGTATAAAATATTTGTTTTCCAAAGAAAACAAATATATTTATTTAGCTGCTTTTTCCGTTCCAGTAATTTTGTTTTATGTGGTTACGGCATTAAAAAGGTTGCCTGGCGGTAACTGGCCTATACCTGCATATTTTACTTTTTCAATAATTGCCGCAAAATATTTTGTTGAAGGCGGGAAAATAAAACAAAGACTTGTTATTGGCGCAATTATATTCAATTTAGTGGTTTCCGTTATAGTAGGACTTCATGCAAAATATACAATTCTTCCGTTAGATAAAATATCAAACGATACTGCAATTGCCGATGCGACAAATTATTTCCACGGTTATAAAGAGTTAGCGGAAAAATTATTAAACGACGGTTATGAATTTGTTGTTACACCGGAACATCAACTTTCGGCTTCAATTGCATACTATACAAATAATAAAGTAAAAACTTTCAGATATTCCGAAGGACACAAAAAAACACAATTTGAAATTTGGGGTATGCCGGAAAACTTTGACTATTCAAACGGAGCATTTGTTTACGAACCCAGAGAAGATGGTAAATTGCCTTGCAGAATCGATAAAATTTTTAATTTGTCGTTAGATATCGATAACATAAAAACAATAAGAAACAATAATATAGTAAGACAGTACAACGTTCAGAAAATATCAAGATAAAAAATATTTGAAAAATTCGCTAAAATACTTGACTTTAAGATACTTAAAAAATATAATGAAATAGTATGTTCAAAAGATTACCTTTTATCATCTTATCACTTTTATTCATACATGCTTCGGTGTTTGCCGGAAGCGGAATAGGCTCTGCCGTTGAACCGAGAAACGATTTTGCACAGACTCCCGGTTTCGCTGATGCCGAGTATTTAGATGTGTACGATATAGCCGTAAGAGCCGAAATTATGTTTGAAGGAATATTCAACAAAAGAGGCGACGGTTGGTACACAACACCTCACTTAATGAACAATTATTTCAGATATGATTCTTCGGATAGATACTTAAAAGATCAAGATTGGAAAGATCATTGGGGACAAACAATGTGGCTTGATGTTGCTTTCAAGCCTGCAACATGGGCAAGTGCACAGTTCGGATTAATGTTTATAGGTGATTACGCTTCAAGATATTGGACAACGGTTAACCATCCTCACAGAATGTTTGATAACGACCAAGTTATTACACAGTTTTCCTGGAATACAGCAAAAGCAGAAATTCATAACGATTGGGCAAAATTACAATATAAAAGAAATCTATTTCATTACCATTGGGGATATGAAGGAGATTTGTTTAATATTTATCAGGCGGAAACAGGTCCTAACAATTTGTTAATGATAACCGGAAGGCCAATGCCGGAATGGTATCAATTAAACATGGAAGGAAAAGCCGGTAACTTTGAGTTACAATACGGTGAACCTATAACAGATTACAAACAAGGTTTTTATTTGAAGTATAGAAATATATTCGGCAGTAACATGAATTTCTTTTATGTAGATCATGAAATTCCTTACGGTGATGAAGGCGAAAGAATGAGAACTGCCGAGGTTAGTACGGATTTTAATATAAGCGGAAGTACATTGCAGTTGGGTGCAAAATTCAGACCATTTAGAATCGGTGATACTTATGATTATGTAGCAGAAAGAAATGTAACCAATGGAACTAACGGAACCGATTTGTTAATTAAACAAGACAGAACAAATATGGGAGATGCTTTCGGTGGAGCTGCAAAAGTTGCTATACCGAAAAGTTTGTGGTTTGATGTAGTTACCATGGGATATTTGTATGAAGGTATATCTGCAGGAAATAAACAAAAGTTTGATATTGCCGTTCAACAGGCAATAACTCCGGAACTCACCGGGCATTTTGCATATGTTAGACAAAAACCTTTATTACAGGCATTGCCTGCAAGAGGTAGTAAATGGGGACCGGATTTGTTACAGGCAAGAGGCCCTAATCAACCTTTTTGGGTTTGGTGGAGAAACGCTCAAACCGGTTGGGATAACAGAGAAACCGATGAATTTACATTTACGTTTACATACGATCCTACACCGGAAACATGGTTCTATCAATACGAACCAAATACACTTGATGCTTGGAATTTGAACCCTGAAGAAGATGCATTACTTTCATTTGCGGCACAAGTAAAATTAACAAGATACATGGGTGGAACTGACAGACAAGTTCCAAGAAATGAATATGGAGAAATAGTATGGGAAGGTTATTCCGGTCTTCCTGTATACGGAGCATTACCTACAAACAGATATTTAGGTTCATTAATATTCTTAACAAGAATATTCTTTGATGATTATGAAATTATTTATGATTTTGAGGTTGGAGAAGATCCTGCAACGTTATCAACAGCATATACGTCACAAGAAGTTTTCTTAAAAGAAATAACAGGTTTCTTTAAAACTAACTTAGCAGTTAACAAAGCACCTTACAAATTTAGAGCAGGTTACGGAAAAGATGTTTGGGGACCAAATGATTGGCACAGAGATTATGGTGCTTCATTCGATGAAGTTTATTATGCTCAAATTTCAAGAGAGTTTACAAAATGTATAATAGCAGGTGTTGACTATGTAGGCGGAAGAAAAACAGATTATTATATTGTAAAGAAAATAGATGGAGATACGGCAACAAGAAATGAGCTTGGTACATTTGATGAGGTAAGAACATATTTAAGACTCATATTTGAAGGATTATTCAAGTTTGGTACGAAACCGAGAATTGAAAAAGATGAAACGTTACCTACTTGTTCTTTAAGTTTGGATCCGGATGTAATTATGCCTTCAAAAGGTCAAAAAACAACATTATATCCTTTGGCATATGATGAAAATGGTATAGCAACTTGGGAAATCAGATTGCTTGATAAACATTCAAAACTTGTATACACATTTAGCGGTTTGGGAGAATGTCCGGAATCAGTTAAATGGAACGGTAAAGATTTTGAAAACAGATATTTACCTGATGATGTTTATGATGCACAGTTGATAGTAAGTGATACATTCGGTAATATAGCTAAATCAAATATTTGTCAGGTAAGATTGATTACACCTGAGCTCAAAGTTGAAGCAACTGACAGAGGACTTAAGTTATCGTTCTCATCTAAAGTTCTGTTCGACTTTGATAAGACAAATATTAAACCTAGTGCAGATAAGATACTTAGAGAAGCAACAAGAATATTGAATTCATACGTTAAGAATGATATTAGCGTTGAAGGTCATACCGATGCTTATGGTTCTGATGAGTATAACCAAGGCTTGTCTGAAAGAAGAGCAAGATCCGTAGCAAACTACTTGTCGAAGTTAGGTGTTGACAGAAACAGAATGTCTACGGTAGGTATGGGAGAAAGATATCCTGTTGCAACAAATAAGACGGCGGCGGGAAGAGAATTGAACAGAAGAGTGGAAATACTTATATTGAAAAAGGATCCTGAAGGTAACAAAACCACTAAGGAAACCAATGTTGAGTATGTTCCACAAAAAAATAAAAAAGGAGAGACAAAATGAGAAAGGTAATGAGCTTGTTAGTAGCAACCGTTTTCATGGTAGGTGGAGTAGCAGTAACATCATTTGCAGCACCAAAAGCAGCATCATCAACAGCAAAGTCAACAGCAAAGTCGACATCATCTTTTAAAGCATTTGCAGTATATGTAGAAAATGCTTCAAAAGATAACCACTTTGCACCTTCCGGATGGATGGGAGATTTCGGAGATTTGAAATTGAACCAAGCATGCACAGAAACACCAAGAAGCGGAAACAATTGCATTAAGATTACGTATAGTGCAAAGATGACTCAAGGAGCAGGATGGACAGGAATATTCTGGCAACAACCTGCAAACAACTGGGGAGAAAAGAAAGGCGGATATGATTTAACCGGAGCAAAGAAATTGACATTCTGGGCAAGAGGAGCAAACGGTGGAGAAAAGATAGCTGAATTCAAGATGGGTGGAATCACCGGAGAATATCCAGATTCAGATTCAGCAGCAGTTGGTCCAATAGAATTGACAAAAGAATGGCAGAAATATTCTATCGATTTAACAGGCAAAGATTTGAGCCATGTAATCGGTGGATTCTGCTTCGCAGCATCTAAAGATGACAATCCTAACGGATTTATCATTTACTTAGATGACATTATTTATGAATAATTGATTTTTTTGGGGCAGGGCAACCTGCCCCAAAATATGAGAAAAAAATGAAAAGTAATTTAAAATTTTTATCCTTTATTAGTATTTTGTTGAGTTGCTTTATTTGTGCATGTGTTTCTCCGCAAGTAGCAAAAAACGGAGCGGATGCGGATACAGATAAAGCTGCTGAATCGACTGCGAAAAGTTTTGAACCGTTTTATGTGTACGAAGATTTTATGTCACCGAACAATCACTATGCACCATCCGGTTGGATGGGTGATGTTGCTAATTTGGAATTAGATCAGTCTTGCAGTCAAAGTATGCATGAAGGTAAAACGTGTATAAAATTGAGATATAATGCCGATGGGTTAAAACAGTGGGCAGGTATTTATTGGCAGCATCCTGCAAACAATTGGGGAGATAAAAAGGGTGGTTATAACATAACCGGAGCAACCAAATTGACCTTTTGGGCAAGAGGAGCTAATGGTTACGAGGTAATATCTGAAGTTAAGATGGGTGGAATTTCCGGTGATTACAGTGATACCGATGTAGCTTGGCTTAAAACTATAAAATTGACAGGTAGTTGGAAAAAATATACTATAGACTTGTCTAAGTCGGATTTGAGTTCTATTTCTGGCGGATTTTGTATAGTTTTTTCCAAAAAGGATAATCCTAAAGGATGCACCATTTTTTTGGATGATATAAGGTATGAATAAAAAACTTATTAAATTATTATCTTTTTGTTTACTTTGCATGATATGTTTTACTTCATGTGAAAGATATCCTTTAAGAACATTATTGGGTATTCCGGACAGAATTGATAGTTGGCCGGATATTTGGTATATTTACGATGATGAAATAAATACTAAGGGTTCGTTGGAGCCGTTTAAATGGGAAACTTCTACCGGATGTGCCGAATGGGAGATGGCAGATCTTCGTTTCGATTGTACTGATAATCCGAAAGTTGGAAGGAAATGTATAAGGTTAACTTGGCTCGGAAATAGTAACGATCCGGCAAGTACTTATTTCGGGTTTGGTTTGCAATCAAGAGAACAGCTTGGTGGAAAGATAAACTTGGAAACCAGCGGATATACAAAAATGAAATTTTGGGTAAGAGGAACATTGTATGCTAATTGTAGTTTTGAAATAAGTATTCCCGGTACTTCGGCTAGTAAGACATTTAGTGCCAGTGAAATTAAACCTTATTGGGAACAACATGAGATTAAAATAGATGGTGTAGGAGAAATAGAGTTTGATTTGGGTATGTCTTTAATATCCAGTGGTATAACTAATGGCGGTACAGTATATATAGACGATATAAAATTTGTTAAAGAAGAAGACTAAGGATGATAAAAAAGTTTATTGCAATTATTATCTCTGTTATGTTGCTAAATTGTACGAATGCCGGTGCATGTACAATGACTTGTGACTTTTCCGAATATACGGAAATTAATGCGGCACTTCGTTCTGCTGTTATGCCGGGTTGGGGGCAAGGCTGGAACGGACAGAAAACTAAAGGATGGATAGTTTTCGGTGTATTTGCGGTTTCTGTTTTTGGAGCATTTTATTATCTTAATAAATCCGAAAGTGATTATTTTTCTTATAACAGATTAGGTTCCAGAGAGTCTTCTTATTACGATGATTATGAAAAAGATTTGAACACTTCAAGAATATTAGGTTGTGTTGCGGTTGCGACATGGGTATTTGCTGTCGTAGACGCTTATTTGGTTGCGAAAAAAGAATCTAAAAAGTATGCTTTTGAAAAATTTAATATTGATACTTATGGAAAAGATGGGGTAATGTTAAGATACAGAACCAGATTTTCCATTTAGTTTGGAAGAAAAAGATATGAAAAAAATAGTTTTATTAACATTAGCATTTTGTTTAATTGCTTGTTTTGGCGCTTGCACTAAAAGAGGTAAATTATTAGGTAATGCTATGATTTTACAAATAGAACCTGCAGAATATTTTACTATGGGTGTAGGTGATACAAAAGAATTGAAAGCAATTGTAAAAAATGTAAGAAAAGAAGACGTTAATGAACCTGTAAAATGGTCTGTTTCTCCTGCTGAATTAGGTTCTTTCAGCTCTGTTGATTCTAAAAATACGGAATTTATGGCCGAGACAAGCGGCGACGGAACAATAACTTTATTTTGTCAGGGAATGACAGTTACGGTAAATGTTACCGTCAATTAGTTTTTGTTTTTAATAAATGATATAATATAGACACAATCTCTTTATAGAAGGAGATAGTGTTTTTTTTTAGATCATGAAAAAAATATTTTTTTTAATTGTATCAATCATTTTTATTTTTTCTACGGCTTACGGTATAGACATAGTTGATAAGTCTTACAGAGAGCAATTTTCTACTGATAGTCTAAATAAGGATTTCTACAAACATCAAATGAGAACCGTAAGTTTTTATGACAGACAAACTTCTTCGGTCAACGGACTTGTGGAAAGTTTCAGAGGAACTTCTCATTATTCTTATGATTTATTTACGAGTTCATTTATTATCGGTTCAAAAGGTGTACTTGATGCTCAAGCATTTATTTATGACAGTTCAATAGCATCACTAAGTTATATCTTATCAGGGCAATATAAAAAAGCGGAGAAATTGTTTGCACTTTTTAAAAGAGAATTTTATGCTTCAAAAGGTGACTATTACGGATTGTGTAATGCTTACAGAACCGATATGCAAAGAACTAGATGGGGACTAAAACCCGGTATAGACGGAAACAGAGTCCATTTAGGACCGAATATGTGGATTGCAATTGCTATTTTGCAATATACGGCAATAACAGGTAAAACGGAATATATTCCGTTTTTAATAAGTATGGTTAAATGGGCGAGAGAGATAAGACATTATGAATTTCCTAACAATAAAAAAGGTGCTCCGAGTATGGGTTACGGTTGGCAACCGCCCGATTGGTCTACCGTATATTCTACCGAAAATGTTATAGATTATTATGCCGTGTTAAGAATGTTAAAATACATTTATAAGAATTCAAATAAAAATGTTGCTTCTTATTTTGGAAAAGCAAATTACGGATTAAAAGATATTAATGAAGAAATGACAAATATTGAAAGGTGGCTTACAAAACTTATTCTCGATAAGAACAAAGGTACTTTTAATATGGGGTACAATCCCAACGGAATAGACAGAACAGATGCTTTAGATACAATATCCTGGACAATTCCTGCTGTTACACCAAAAAGATTGGAAGAGTTGGGAATAGATCCTTTTGAAATGATGCAATTTGCCGATGATAATTACTTGGTTACGGATACAATAAATGATGTTGAAATAAAAGGTTACGATTTTACAAACCAACAGGGAAGAAGAAAAAATTACAGAATGGTATGGTTTGAAGGAACAGGTTTTCATGTAACGGCCTTACAAACTATGGCTCAATATGCATTAAAGCAAGGCAGAAGAGATTTGGCTAAACAATATAAAGATCAAGCAATAGAAATTTTAAGCAATATGGAGAAAGCTTCAAACTTAATAAATTTAATAGATAAATCGTTACCATATACATCCAAAAAACCTACGGATAAACAAATATTTACGACTTTTGCCAATGAGTGGGAAATTCCCAGAGGTAAAGACGGCAGTTGGGTATCATCGTCATCGTCGACAGGTTGGTATTTGATAGCAACATCGGCATTTAATCCGTTGGATTTTGATGTTAAAAATGTAAATTATAAACTTTTTAATAATTGATTTAGGAAGGAAAAGTATGTTAGAAAAATTTTTGAAGATGAAACAAAACAACGAAAAAATCGTAATGGTAACATGTTACGATGCTACTATGGCAAAAATTATGTCCAACTCGAATGTGGATATGTTTTTGGTAGGTGATTCGGTAGGTATGACAAAACTCGGTTACGAAAACACGTTGTCCGTCACAATGGATGATATGATACATCACACAAAGGCTACGGCAAGAGGAACAAACAAAGATAAAGTTGTTGTTGTTGCCGATATGCCTTACAAGTCTTATGAAGATAACCCGAAATTGGCAGCGGAAAATGCAAAAAAACTTATTGATGCCGGTGCCGATATGGTAAAACTTGAAGGCGGTTTGGAAATAATAGATTCGATAAAAGCTATTATAAATGAAGGTATAGAAATTGTTGGACATTTAGGTCTTATGCCTCAATCTATAGAAAAAATGGGCGGATACAAGGTTCAATGCAGAGATGAACAATCTCAAAAAAAATTGTTGGAAGATTCTTTATTGTTGCAAAAAGCAGGTGTATCTATGATAGTATTTGAGGGTATTCCCGAAGCAATAGCAAAAACGGTTACTGAAAAATTGGATATTCCCACAATAGGTATAGGAGCCGGAAGATATTGCGACGGACAAGTTTTGGTTAGTGACGATTTGTTGGGTATGTTTACGGATTTTACACCAAAGTTCGTAAAAAAATATGCAAACTTAGCACAAGTTATACAAGAAGCAACAGCTCAATATAGTAAAGAAGTTAAAGAAGGAAAATTTCCGCAAGAGGTAAATACATACAAATGAAAATTATAAGAAAACCGGAAGAATTACAAAAAGCAATTGAAGCATTAAAGAAAAAAGGTAAAACTGTAGGGCTTGTTCCTACAATGGGAGCATTACATGCCGGACATATTTCATTAATGAAAAAGTCCGTATCGCAAAACGATGTTACGGTTGTATCTGTATATGTTAACCCTATACAGTTCGGACCTAACGAAGATTACGAAAGATATCCGAGACCTGTAGAGCATGATATTAAAGTATGTAAAGATAATAAAGTTGATTTCTTATTCTTACCTACAAATAAAACATTGTATAACGACAACTTTTCAACATACATATACAATAACAAATTGGCAAAAATAATGTGCGGTGTCACAAGGCCAATACATTTTCAAGGTGTTTGTACGGTAGTATCGAAACTTTTTAATATTGCTATGCCTACAAAAGCATATTTCGGTTTGAAAGATTATCAGCAATATGTAATAGTTAAACAAATGGCAAAAGATTTGAACTTCAATATAAAAGTTATAGGTTGCCCTATAGTAAGAGAAAAGTCGGGTATTGCGATGTCGAGCAGAAATACATATTTATCCGAAAAGGCAAAACAAGATGCTTGCGGAATATACAAGTCTTTGTGTTTGGCAAAAAAACAATTTGCAGAAGGTAAAAAATTAAAAGATATAAAAAAGAATATTGAAAAAAATATTTTGGATATACCGACAAGCAAAATAGATTATGTGGAATTAAGGAATTCCGAAAACTTAAATGAAGTAACAGACAAAGATAAATCTATAGTGATAGCTGTTGCCGTTAAAGTAGGTAATGTAAGATTGATTGATAATATAGTTTGTAAAAAATAAAATTTTTCTTGGGGGAAAAATGACAATCAAAAGAAGACAGTATATTGTTAAGCCGAAATTGCAAATAAAATATTTGCTCATTTTGGCAGCTGTTATTATTGTTTCATCAATATTGATTTATTATATGTTTTTAGATTCGTTATTGAATTCTCCCGGAATGGATCAGCTAAGTGCAGGAGCTGTTAAAAACTTTGTAAGATCATACACAAGCGGTTTCTTTTGGGCAATACTTGGTTTTATGGCTATTGTTTTGATAGAAAGTATATTTTATTTTCATAGACTTATAGGTCCTATATTTTTCTTTGAAAAAGTTATGACAAGATTAAAAAACGGTGATTTTTCCGTTAGTGTTCATCACAGACATAAAGATGAAACAATAGAACTTGCAACAAGTATGAACGAAGCAATTTCAAATGTTAGAACAGCGGTATCCGAAGATAGAAAAAAAATAGATGCAATAAAAGTTGCAATAGATAGCGGTGATAAAGATAAAGCTAAACATTTGCTTAGCGAACTTACACAATGGTTTAAAATAGAAAAATAAAATGATAAAAACAGATTATTTGGTTATCGGTAGCGGTATAGCGGGACTTAGTTTTGCACTCAAAGCATGCAAAACTAACGATGTTGCACTTGTTACCAAGAAAAAATTGTTTGATTCTTCTACAGGTAAAGCTCAAGGCGGAGTTGCTTGTGTTACCGATAAAGATGATACATTCGAATCTCATATACAAGATACTCTTGTCGCGGGTGACGGTCTTTGCAATAAGGAAATAGTTGAAATTGCCGTTAAGTCTGCACCGGAAAGAATACAAGAACTTATTTCCATGGGAATGAAGTTTGCCAAAAAAGATTATAACAGTTCGGAATTCGAACTTGGTCTTGAAGGCGGACACAGTAAAAGAAGAATTCTTCATGCCGGAGATATTACCGGTGAAGAAATAGAAAAAGTGTTGGTTGCAAACATACAAAAAGCAAACAATGTAAGCATATACGAAGATCACATGGCAATAGATTTGATTATCGATGAAAACAAAAAGTGTTGCGGTGCTTATGTATATGATGTAAAAAGTTCCAAGGTGGAAATATTTTTGGCAAAAGTTGTTGTTCTTGCTTGTGGCGGGACAGGTAAAGTTTTCTTATATACATCTAATCCGGATGTTGCAACAGGTGACGGTATTGCAATGGCATACAGAGCCGGAGCAAACATTTCCAATATGGAATTTATACAGTTTCATCCCACATGTTTATATAATCCCGTAGCAAAATCTTTTTTAATTTCCGAAGCGGTAAGAGGTGAAGGTGCGGTACTGAAAAATCAGAAGGGTGAAGCATTTATGCAAAAGTATCATCCTTTAAAAGATTTGGCTCCGAGGGATATAGTTTCAAGAGCAATAGATACCGAACTTAAGAAAAGCGGCGATAAATTCGTTTATCTTGATATAAGACACAGAGGGGAAGATTTTATAGTAAAAAGGTTCCCTAACATATACGAAAAATGTTTGTTCTACGGAATAGATATGGCAAGAGATATGATACCTGTTGTTCCGGCGGCACATTATTGTTGCGGTGGAATTGCCGTAGATAAAGACGGACAAACATCAATACAAAACCTTTTTGCTATAGGTGAAAATGCTTGTAACGGGTTGCAGGGTGCAAACAGACTTGCTTCAAACTCTTTGCTTGACGGTCTTGTTTTTGCTCACTATGCTTACAAGAAAACACAAGAACTTTTACCTAATATAAAGTTTAACGATAATGTTAAAGAGTTTGTTAATGAAAGTACGGGTAACGGTGACCCTACGATAATGTTGCAACATTGGGAAGAAGTCAGAAGATTAATGTCTAATTATGTGGGTATAGTAAGAACAAAAGAAAGATTAAAAATGGCTTTAAAAAGATTGAAAATTGTTAAAAAAGAAGTTGAAAATCATTTCAGAGATTTTAAAGTCAGTATGGAACTTTTGGAAGTAAAAAATCTTGTAGATGTTGCCGAAATTATAATAAAGTCCGCCATGGCAAGGAAGGAAAGTCGCGGCGCACATTTTAACTCGGATTATCCGAAGAAGTCACATACCAAAAAAGATACGATCATAAAAAAATAGTCTGTATACGTACTAACCTAACTCCTTCAAAATTTGTTATAATAACTCTTTGGCATTTGTTTTGTCGTTGCCGTTGTTAGCTTTCAAAGACTTTCGAAATTTTGAAATATAACGAAGTATTTGACGACTGCGGTGTACATAAATGAAAGCGGAGCGAGTGGTACATAAGGGAGACAAATGCAAAATTAGAAGTAAAAAATTAAACTCGCTTAGCAAAATGTAAAAAGGAAAATGTATGGATAATATAATAAAAATACGTGGAGCAAGACAACATAACTTAAAAAACGTAGATATCGACATTCCGAAAAACAAACTTGTTGTTGTTACGGGTTTATCGGGTTCGGGGAAATCTTCACTGGCATTTAATACCATATATGCCGAAGGGCAAAGAAGATATGTTGAATCTTTATCTGCTTATGCAAGACAATTTTTGGATCTTATGGATAAACCGGATGTTGATATTATCGAAGGTCTTTCACCGGCAATATCCATAGAACAAAAAAATCCGTCACATAACCCGAGATCTATTGTGGGAACGGTAACGGAAATTTACGATTATTTAAGATTGTTATATGCAAGAATAGGTATAGCGCATTGTCCTAAATGCGGTAAAAAAGTTACTCCGCAAAGTTCACAACAAATTATAGATGATGTTATGAAACTTGATGAAGGAACGATGATATATATTCTTGCACCGCTTGTAAAAAGTAAAATAGGAACTTACGAAGAACTTTTTTCAAGACTTTTAAAAGACGGTTTTACAAGAGTAAGAGTAGATAAAAAGATTTATAACCTTGATGAAACAATAAAGTTAGACAGATACAAAAAACATAACATAGATTTGTTGATAGACAGAATAAAAGTGTCCGAACAGACACACACAAGAATAGCGGATTCAATAGAAACCACTCTTAAACAGGCAAGAGGTCTTGTAACTGTTGCGGTAGTTAACGAGAACAAAGATATAAAAGAAGAAAAAACTTACAGTGAACATTATGCATGTATAGATTGCGGTATAAATATATCGGAAATAGAGCCCAGACTTTTTTCTTTTAATACTCCGCACGGTGCATGTCCCGATTGCTCCGGTATAGGAGAAAAAAGTGAAATAGATCCCGACTTGATTGTTCCGGACAAAACAAGGACGGTTAATCAGGGTGCATTACAAGCATGGTCCGAACCTGTAACGACAAGAACTCACAGATGGAAAGGTGCATGGTCCGGATATTATTATGAACTTATAACCGATGCATGCAAAAGAAACAAAATTCCCATGAACAGGCCGTGGAAAGATTTAACATCCAAACAACAGGAAGTGTTGTTATACGGTGACGGAGAATTTGAAGGTGTTATTACCAACATGCAAAGAAGGTACAGTGAAACCGAATCCGATTTTGTAAGAACCGAAATCTTTTCAAAGTATATGTCCACAAAAACTTGTCCTACGTGCCACGGTAAAAGATTGAAAAAAGAAGCATTATCCGTATTGGTAAACGATAAATCAATTATGGATATAACGGCAATGTCGGTAGAACAGGCGGTAAAATTTTTTGATAATATAAAACTTACCGAAAAAGAAAAAACTATATCAAAAGTTATTTTAAAAGAAATTAAAGCAAGATTAAACTTTTTGAATAATGTAGGGCTTTCGTATTTAAGTTTAGACAGACAAAGTTCAACTCTTTCGGGCGGTGAAGCACAAAGAATACATCTTGCAACACAAATAGGTTCCGGCCTTACAGGTGTTCTTTATGTGTTGGATGAACCGTCAATAGGTCTTCATCAAAGAGACAATACAATGTTGTTAAAAACATTAACAACATTAAGAGATTTAGGTAACACTTTAATAGTTGTTGAACACGATGAAGATACAATGAGAACGGCGGACTATTTAATAGATTTAGGCCCCGGCGCAGGTGTTCACGGAGGACAGGTTGTTGCAAGCGGAACACCGAAAGAAGTTATGAAAGTTAAAAATTCAGTTACCGCACAATATCTTAACGGAAAGCTTTCAATACCTATACCGAAAAGAAAGAAAACTAACGGTAAATGGTTATCGATAAAAGGTGCAAGTCAATTCAATTTAAAAAATATTAATGTTGATATTCCGTTGGGTTTGTTTGTTTGTGTAACGGGTGTTTCCGGTTCGGGAAAATCCACGCTTGTTCATGAAATTTTATATAAATCTTTAGCACAAAAATTTTACAGAGCAAAAGAGGTTCCCGGTAAAAATAAAGGTATAGAAGGTCTTGAAAATATAGATAAGGTAGTTATTGTTGATCAGTCGCCTATAGGAAGAACACCGAGATCCAACCCTGTAACATATACGGGAGCATTTTCTTTGATAAGAGATTTGTTTGCGCAAACTCCTCAAGCTAAAGCAAGAGGTTATATGCCGGGCAGATTTTCGTTTAATGTTAAAGGCGGAAGATGCGAAAATTGTCAGGGTGACGGAACATTACAAATAGAAATGCAATTTTTACCTGATATATTTGTTAAGTGTGATGTTTGCGGCGGCAGAAGATTTAACGAAGAAACTTTACAGATAAAATATAAAGGTAAAAACATAGACGAAGTTTTAAATATGACAGTTGAAGAAAGTGTGAAGTTTTTTGAAAATATTCCGAAACTGCACAAAATATTATCTACATTAAACGATGTGGGTTTGGGATACATTAAGATAGGACAATCTTCAACAACATTGTCAGGCGGTGAAGCACAAAGAATAAAACTTGCAACGGAACTTTCAAGAAGATCTACAGGCAGAACACTTTATATTCTTGATGAACCTACAACAGGTTTGCATTTTGCCGATATTGCAAAACTTCTCGATGTATTACACAAGTTGGTTTATGCCGGAAATACAGTCCTTGTTATAGAACACAATTTGGATGTTATTAAAACGGCAGACTGGATTATAGATTTAGGTCCCGAAGGCGGAGACGGCGGCGGTAAAGTTGTAGGTTGCGGGACACCGGAAAAAATAATGACAATAGAAAAATCTTATACCGGACAGTTTTTAAGAAAACTTATTTACGGAAAACAAAAATAAAGTTTTAATACAATAAAAAAAGGAAGGTACTAAAAAGTACCTTCCTTTTTTATTTAATATTTTGTTAAAACCATTTTTTCCTTTTCATGTACAGAACAATTCCGCAAGTTGAAGCAAGTATTAAAAATATTGCAAAGAACCATGTTCCCGTTTCACCCAAAATTTTTATTTCAGGGAAAGCAACATTCATTCCGTAATAACTTGCAAATATAAGTATCGGTAAAAAAATTGTAGCTATTATACTTAAGAATTTCATCGTTTCGTTTAACTTCAATGTTACAGAAGACATATAAATTGCAATAAGAGAACTTATCATTTGTGAATTATAGTTTATTGTTTTATTCAAGCTGTTGAGTTGGTCTGTAATATCTCTGAAATATGCCGAATAAGATTCTCTTATATATTCGTTGTTTTCTCTTGCAAAGAAAGAATAAACGTTTCTTTGCGGATCTGCGATTTTCCTCATGGAAAGCAAAACTTTTTTCAAATCGAGAATTTGTTCCATATCATCCGGATGCGGATCTTCCAAAACTTTATCTTCGAGCAAATCTATCTTATCGCTGATTTTTTCCATTGTATGTTCAAGGTTATCTACCACTTTCGACAAAATTTTGTATAACAATGTTTCCATGCTTTTTAATTCTATCTGCGGTTTCAACATTGCTTTGTGCATTAAACTGTCCAAAAATTCCAACTCTTCGGTATGTGCGGTAACAATAAGGTCTTTTGATAAGAAAATATCAAGCTCGTACATTGATTCATCGAACTCTGCCAAATTCATGGTTTTTAATCTTATACCGTGAGTGTTAACGAAAAGGTAGTTGTCAAACTCTTCAACTTTAGGGTTATATAAAGGGAACAAACAGTCTTCAATCGAAAGTTCGTGAAATTTGAATGTATCGGTAAGAAGAGCAATTTCATCCGTAGATAAATCGCCTTTCTCCAAAGTAATATCAACCCATAACAAAGACGGATTGTTACTGTAAATTTTATTTATATTTTCGATACTTTCTTCTTGTTGGCATATACCGTTGTTTACAAAAATAGACTTTATCATAGCACACAACCTAACCGTTTAATATATGATAAAAAATTTTACAAAATAAAACTATTTAAGTAAAGATAAAAAACATTTTGTAACAAATTATAATATCGAAAAGTTTATTATTTTAAATTGAAATTTAGGTGGTATATTATATATAATTAATTAAATTATCAATGTAGGGGTTTTTATGAAAAAAATATTTTATGTTTTTTCCGTGCTTGTTTTATTTTCATTGGTTTCTTGTGTAACGGCAGATAACAATTCGAAAAAATCCGCAGATAACAGTTCAAAAAATGCTGCAATAGAAAATATTTTGAACAGAAAAAGCGTAAGACAATATTCCGATAAAAAAGTAGAACAGGAAAAAATAGATACCATATTAAAATGTGCAATGGCCGCTCCCAGCGGAATGAATAAACAACCTTGGGAAATTTTGGCTGTTACCGATAAAGAAAAATTGGAAAAAATCGCGGAAATTGCACCGAATGCATCATACAGTAAAAATTCTCAACTTGCAATAATCGTTTGCGGTGACAAAAATATCAGTGAAAGATTTTGGGAGCAGGATTGTTGTGCCGTAACAGAAAATATTTTGTTGGCTGTGGAAGCTTTGGAATTGGGTGCCGTATGGTGTATGGCTTATCCGTCCGATGAAAGAGTAGCAGGTATCAGAAGTTTATTCAATTTACCGGAAAATATTATTCCGTTAAACATTATACCGATAGGTTATCCTCTTACACAAGAACAACCTAAACAAAAATATAATGCAGATAAAGTACATGTTAACAATTGGTAATAATAAAAAGGAGATAAACCAATGAGAATAGGCACTTTTTTGTTGGAAATGATAATTGTTCTTGCTATAATTTTTTGTTTGTATCATGCTTATTTTAATACAAGGAAATCTGCCATAACCAACGATAACGGTGAACTTATTACCAAAGATGTTAAGGAAATGTTGAACGATGTTTCCACTCTTTCTACTGTTTCTGCGGCAAATTCCACCGGAGCCAAAACAAAGAAAGATATAGAGAAAAAAGTTAACAGATTAATGAAAAAATATAATATAAATTAACTTTTGGTGAGAGAAATGAAAAAAATTATAATGTTTTTTATAAAGCTTTTTGTGATTTTAGCAATTTTGGCAGTAGCCGGATACTATTCGTTTAATGTTATAATGTCCGGTTTTGTAAGAGAAAAAGCTGAAGTTTTAGTTCCCGATTTGCAAGGTAAAAATCTGGTTGAATGTTTGGATATGTTATCACAATCTAAACTTGCATTGATGAAAGACGGTTCTGAATTTAATCAAGATATTCCTGCGGGTATTGTTATAAGGCAAATACCTCCGGCAGGTATGAATGTTAAAGAAGGTAAAGTGATAAAAATTGTTATAAGTCAGGGCGGAGAAATAGTGTATGTTCCTGACTTAAAAGGTCAAACAATAAGATCTGCAACAATTTCACTTCGTTCGTTAGGTCTTGTTTTGGGAGAACTTACGAAAAAATCTTCGGCAAAATATGAAGAAGGCATAGTTTTGGATCAGGAACCTATTGCCGGTTCAACAATTGAAAAAGATTCTTCGGTAAATGTATTGGTATCTAACGGTGCACCTACCGACGGAACCGTTTTAATGCCGGATTGGTTCGGTAAATCCGCCGAAGAAGCAAAAAAATGGGCAATAGATGAAAATTATGAAGTTAAAGTTATTTCTAAAAGAACAACTTTGGCTAACCCGGGTGAAGTTTTTAAACAATCTCCTAATTTTGATGAAAGAGTAACAAAAGATACTAAAATCACTTTTTATGTAGCAGACGAAAAAAGTGCTTTGGCTCTTGAAGATAAAATTTTCGAATATGTTGTTCCCGACGGAAACGAAAATAAAAGAATAAGATTGGTGTTAAACGATGAGGGTGGCGAAAGAGATATTTTTAACGGAATAAGAGCACCTAAAACTACAATTTCTATTCCGGTAAAAGTAAACGGTAAAGCAACCGTAAAAGTTTTTATAAATAATATTTCAATAGAAGAAAGAGATTTTTAATATGAAAAAAATATTGATAGCACCGTCAATTTTATCTGCTGATTTTGCAAACTTGGCAAAAGATGTTTCTATGGTTGAGTCCGCAGGTGCGGATTGGTTACATGTAGATGTGATGGACGGTCATTTCGTTCCCAATATTACTATAGGTCCCGTTGTTGTAAAATCAATAAAAAAATACAGTAAATTGTTTTTTGATGTTCATTTAATGATAACAAATCCCGAAAAGTATTGGGAAAGTTTTTATAAAGCCGGAGCGGATTTAATTGTTTTTCATAATGAAGTTTCATGTGATAAAAAGCAATTAATACAAGAAATAAAGAAAGCCGGTATAAAGGCGGGAGTATCTATAAAGCCTAAAACTCCGGTAAGTGATATTTTGGAAATTTTGCCTTTGGTTGATGTTGTGTTAATTATGACGGTTGAGCCGGGATTCGGTGGCCAGTCTTTTATGGGCGATATGGTGCCTAAAATATCTTCTTTAAGAAAAATTATAGATGATAATAAATATAATTGCTTAATAGAAATAGACGGCGGAATAAACGATAAAACCGCAAAAGTATGTATTGATGCGGGGGCGGATGTTTTGGTTAGCGGAAGCTATATTTTTGCTGCTCAAAATCCGCAACAAGTTTTAAAAGGTTTAAAATCTTTATAACAAGTTATGAATTTATTAAATAAATACAAAATATTAATCACTGTTTTATTGGTTACTGCATTGTTGTTTAACCCTTCGTTATCTTTTTGTAAAAAACATAAGAAGCAATCCGAACAAGAAATAATCAATCAGGAAAAAATAGAAACGGAAATAGGTGTTGTACAATCCGATACTAACGATATAGATACGCCTGTTTTCGATGAAAAGGTTGAATCGTTAAAAGAAAATATTATGGAAGCAGACCAATTTTTGAATTCCGCATTAAGTGCTTGCGGACAAAATAACTATATAGACGCAAGTGAAAGTTATCACAAGTTTTTGGAAAAATTAAATTCGTTAAACTTAAAGCCGGAAGAAGTTGAATTTTTGTTAACCGATTGCGAAAATATTTTAAGAAAAATAAAAAATATTAACGGACTTGATACGAACAAAAATCATCTTAACAGGGAAGATGCACTTGAAATTTCAATGGATTACGATGAAGATATTTTGAATGCATGGATAAAAAAATATAGCGTCGGACAGTCTGCTCAAAGTATAAGGCTTGCACTTGAAAGAAGCGGGAAATATAAAGATATGATAGTGTCGATTTTGAGAGAATATAATTTGCCGGAAGATTTACAATATTTGCCTATTATAGAAAGTTTGTTTAATAACAATGTTGTGTCCAGAGCAAAAGCCGTGGGTATGTGGCAAATAATGGCACACAGAGGACAAGCACTCGGATTACAGATAAATTATTGGGTAGACGAAAGAAGAGATCCCGTAAAAGCTACAAGAGCGGCTGCGAAATATTTAAGAGAACTTTTTGTTTTGTTGAACGATTGGCACTTGGCATTGTCTGCATATAACAGAGGTGAATACGGACTTATAAGAGATATGAAATTTTCCAATGCTTCATCCGTGTTGGAAATGAAAGAAAGAAACGCTCTTCCCAAAGAAACACAAAATTATGTTCCTCAGTTTATTGCTTCGGTGAAAATCGCTAAAAATCCGGAAGAGTACGGGTTTACAAATTTAAATTATCAGGAACCAATGGTTTTTGATACTGTTGTTATAGATAAAGTTATAGATTTAAAAATTGTTGCAAAATGCGCAAATACAACCGTTGAAGTAATAAAAGAGTTAAACCCTTCAATACTTGCATGGTGCACACCGCACGGATACAAAAATTTTGAGTTGCATTTGCCTGCCGGAACAAAAGATTTGTTCTTGGAAAATATAGCTAAAGAAAAAGATTTAAATCCAAGTCCCGGATTTATAAAATATAAGGTGAAAAAAGGTGACTACTTAGAAAAAATAGCAAGAGAATTTAAAACGACACCTTCGGCAATAAAAGAAGATAACCCTAAATTAAAGAAACAAAAATATTTGCAACCTAAACAGGTTCTTGTTATAAGACCGGGAAGAAAATATTACAGTAAGTAGGAATATATGAGAATAGTAATAAAAATAGGAACAAGTACATTAACCGATAAAACGGGGAAATTAAATATTCCCTATATAGACTCTTTTGCACAGGAAATATCCAAACTTAAGAAAGAAAAAGATATCGATATCATATTGGTAAGTTCCGGAGCAATAGGTGCAGGATTAGGTTATTTGAATTTGACAAAAAAGCCTAAAGAATTAAGAAAAAAACAAGCTCTTGCTTCAATCGGTCAACCGTTAATAATGCAGGCATACAGACAAGCATTTAAACCTTTAAATTTAATGGTTGCACAAATTCTTCTTACAAGATACGATTTTGATGACAGGCAAAGATACATAAATATAAGAAATTCAATAAACGAGTTACTTTTAAGAAAAGATGTTATTCCTATAATAAACGAGAATGACAGTATAGCTGTTGATGAAATAAATTTCGGTGATAACGATACATTAAGTGCTATAGTAGCCGCATCCGTTCAAGCGGATATGCTTTTTATTTTAACGGATGTTGACGGGCTTTATGACGGTATACCTAAAAAATCAAAAATAATAAAAACAATAACTAAAATTACCGATGAATTATTGGAAATAGCAAGTCCGGATTCAAGCAGCGGTAAAGGTACCGGCGGTATGAAAACAAAACTTATTGCCGCAAAAATAGCGGCAAGTTCCGGAACAACGACATTCATTACAAACGGTTCCAAGCTTAATTTAATAGATGATGCCGTTAACGGTAAAGATATAGGAACAAAAATTTTGCCTAACAAAAAACTTCAGTCAAGAAAATCTTGGATAGCATTCGGGAAAAAAGCAAAGGGTTTTGTCCTTATAGATGCGAATGCAACCGTTGCAATAAGAAATAAAGAAAAAAGTCTGTTATCTTCGGGAATAATAGCTGTAGGCGGTTCTTTCAACAGAGGCGATACGATAAGTGTTGTGGTGTTAAATCCTATAGAACAAAGTAATATAGAAGTCGCAAGAGGACTTTCCAATTATAATTCGATTGATTTATTGAAAATAGCAGGTAAATCTTCTGCGGAAATAAAAAAAGAGTTTCCTAATATGATATGTGAAGAAGTAATACATAAAGATAATTTGGTTGTAATAAAATAGAAGGCAAAAATGAAATTGAAAGAAAAAGTTTATAAAAAGAACAAAATATATAACGGTAAAGCAATAAACTTTTGTAAAGATGATATTATTCTGCCTAACGGTAACAAAGCAATAAGAGAATATATTGATCATCCGGGAGCGGTTGCAATCGTTCCTTTTATAAATAAAACCGATATTATTATGGTTAAACAGTACAGATATCCGGTAGACAAAATAACTTACGAAATTCCCGCAGGAAAGCTCGATAAAAAAGAATCGTTGCTGAAATGTGCCAAAAGAGAGTTGAAGGAAGAAACCGGATACACTGCAAAACAGATAAAAAAACTTACTTCTTTTTATCCGTCAACGGCTTTTTCAAACGAAGAACTTATTATTTATATAGCAAAAGATTTGGTTCCGGGAAAACAAAATCCCGATGATGACGAATTTATCGAAAGAGTAACAGTGCCTTTTAAACAAGCTTTACAAATGATAAAACAAGGTAAAATAAAGGATGCAAAAACGGTAATAGCATTACTTTACGTGGCATCTAAAATATAGTATGGAAACAAAAGAAACATCCGTAGGTGCATTTATATATAAAATAGAAAAAGGGGAAATATTGTTCCTTTTAGTTTATTCCGAAAGAAACAAGGAGTGGGGTTTTCCCAAAGGACATATTGAACCTGACGAAACGGAACTTGAAACCGCCAAAAGAGAAATCAAAGAAGAAACAGGTATAACCGACATAGAGTTTATTAAGAATTTTCGTTGTACCGATACATACAAAATAAAAGGCACACTCAGCACCACAAAAAATAGAATAATTGATAAAAATGTTATATACTATTTAGCAAATACAAAAGAAGATTTTAAATGTTCTTGCGATAATGAAATAGGGCAGGGTAAATGGTTGAATTGTAATACAGCAACAGACTATTTAAAACACGACAACCAGAAAAAATTATTAAAATCGGCATATATGTTTATTAAGGAGGCAAAAAATGAATCCGGTATTAAATAAAAAAACGTTTCAAACTGTATCTTACGGTGATGATGTAATGACAACAAACGGTGTTATAAATAAAAGCTTTATATTGTGGCTGATATTGGCTGCAGGTGCTTATTTGGGTTGGACAAATGCAACAGTAATAATGAATTATATTTGGCTGATAATTATAGGTGTATTTGCTTTATGCCTTTTGATAGTATTTAATTTAAGAACAGCTCCGTATTTTTCTCCTATATATGCTTTCGGTGAGGGGTTAATGTTGGGAGCAATAACATTGTTTTTTGAAAAGGATTATCCCGGTATAGCTGTTAATGCTATATTTTTAACAATATGTGATTTGTTTTTGATGCTGGCTGCATTTAAATCCGGGAAAATAAGAGCAACCAAAAAGTTTCAGAAAGTTGTAATTTTATCAACTTTTGCGATTTGTTTGGTTTACCTGATAGATATTATATTGTCTGCATGTCATATCCCCGGAATTACTTTCATACATTCTTCGGGAGCTCTCGGAATACTTATTAGTGTTTTTGTTGTAATAATCGCTTCTCTGAATTTAATACTGGATTTTGATGTCATACAGACGGGTGTTGAAGCTCATGCACCGAAATATATGGAATGGTACGGCGCATTTGCTTTGATGGTTACAATAGTATGGCTATACTTGGAAATATTAAGATTGTTAACTAAACTTAGAAACTAAAAATGGCATTAGATTTATCGAAATCAGTTTTTTTTATATCCGAAACAAAACCTGAACTTTTACCGCAAAGTATATCCGAAGTTGCATTTGTAGGAAGATCTAATGTAGGTAAAAGTTCTGTAATTAATGCCGTATGCAAAACTAAAAATTTGGCAAGAACCTCAAAAACGCCAGGAAGAACAAGAGCAATAAACATTTTTACACCGGCCAAAGGCAGATGGATAGTAGATTTGCCGGGATACGGTTTTGCAAGAGTTACAGAAGAAGAAAAAAAAGTTTGGCAAAAGATGATAGAAACATATATCACTTCAAGAAAAACGTTGAAAATGATATATATTCTTATAGATTCTTTTGTGGGACCTACCGAACTTGATTTTGTTATGATGGATTGGGTTCGAAAATTAAATATACCGTTCAAAATAGTTTCAAATAAAACCGATAAAGTCAGCAACTTGAATTTGGAGAAATTAAAAGATACAATCTGTGAGATGTGTGAAGTAGAAAGAGAAGATATATATTGTGTAAGTGCGAAAAAACAAACAGGGTTTGGAAAATTAATAAACGATATAGGAAATTTGTTGTTAAAATAAAACAGGAGGAAGTAAAATGAAAAAAGTAGTATTAAGTTTGGTTGCAGTAGTTATGTTGTGTGCAGCAGCTCAAGCAGCACAACCTATCAAGTTATCTTTGTGGGGACCTATTTGTGTTCCTAACGGAGATACAACAACAGGTTTGGAAATTGCTATCGGAACACAAACACAAGAAGTTAAAGGTGTTCAACTTGCATTAATCTATGCACAAGCAGACAAATTTACAGGTGCACAGTTGGGTTTTGTAAACAATACAAACGATGGTTTGGGTATTCAGTATGGTTGTGTTAATTTAGCACAAGAAATGAAAGGTGCTCAACTCGGTTTTGTTAACTGGACAAAAGGTAAAATGACAGGTGCACAATTAGGTTTTGTTAACTACACAGAATCAATGAAGGGTTTACAAATTGGTTTGGTTAACATAATCAAGAACAATACACAGTTCTTGCCTGTATTTGTATTCTTCAACTTCTGCTTTGCTTAATAATAAGTGAAGAATATTGCAGTAACCGTAATAGTAGGTTTTATTACGGGGTTAGTTATATCAGGAATTTTATTTGATGTAATTAAATATGTCGGAAAATCTTTCAACAGAGTGTCCGTTTCTTGGAACATTTCAAAAGCGGAAAAAGCTTACTCTGGCGGAAGATTTTCCGACTCTGTTTTAATATACAAAAAGACTCTTCCCAAAATCGACTCGGATAACAAAACATTAATTGCCAAAACAAAAAACAATTTGGCTTTAAGTTTGTACAAGAATTATCTTACAACAAACAACAGCGAAGAACTAAACGAAGCATTAAAATTGTTTAAAGAGGCCGAAACAATTTATTTGGAAATCGGTAACAACGAACTTGCGGAACAAACCGCAAAAAATATCCTTGTTGCCACACCTCAACAATAATTATAAATTGCCGGTATTTTTGTTATTCTGAACTTGATTCAGAATCTATAAAAAATAAACATTCCTTATTTCTTCTGTTTTTCCAATCCTCCAATCTTCTAATCTTCCAAAATCGCTTCGCGATTTTCTTGACATCTCAAAAAAAATTTGGTAAATTATACTCCGTCAGTTAGAGAGTGTGGGCAGTTAGCTCAGCTAGGGAGAGCATCTCCCTTACAAGGAGGAGGTCGCAGGTTCAATCCCTGCACTGCCCATTTTCTCAATTCCTTCCGAAGTATTAAAAATCAAAAAAACAGAGAGGTTTATATTTATGAAACATAAGCTATATTTATCAATTTTAACGATGTCCTTGATAGTTTTTTTCGGTTCCTTTGTCGTTGCTTCGGGTAAAAAAGTAGAAAAACTTCCAGAAAAAAAAGCACCTGACTATTTTGAAATACATACTCCCGGAACAGAAGATGTAGTCGATTATACTAAGTACGGTGAGTTCAAAAATGTAGGTACAAATAAATACAAATATGTTCCATCCGATTATAAAGGTTTGAAAGAAGCTTCCGGTGAAGGTATTTGGCCTAATCAAGAATCCGTTTTCAAAAGTCCCAGATATAAAGAATTAATTAGAGAAAAGAAACTTGAAGGGGATAAGTGGACTTATGTTAATACAAGAAATACTGAATTAAATTATTATAAATGGGCAACGGCTCAGGAAGATCCCGGTGTAAGACAATATTATATTGCTCTTGCACTTGAAAATGCCGGTAATTATGAAAGAGCGGTAAAAGCTTATTATTCTATCGTAGTATTCTTTCCTAAAGCAATCGGTTACACATTTTGGAAAACACCTTGGTATGTTGCACCTGTAGCAATAGAAAAGATAAAGTACCTTACAAGAGAACATCCGGAAATCGGATTAAAATTGGTAGATGCATATGTTGATGTTATAAACAGATTCGATGATGAAAAAGCCAACGATGATTTTATAGCAGATCCCGGAAAACTTGTTAGAGCTACAAGTAAAGATTGGATAGTAAAACCCGTAGATTTAAAGAAAGCGGGTATCAAAAAAACAGTAGGTAAAGGTAAAGTTAAACTTGTAGAATACAACAATAAACATTATCAATTGTTTGTTGATAATAAACCTTTCATAGTAAGGGGAATATGTTATTCTCCTAACCCGGTAGGAACATCTCCCGATAACGGAACATTGAATGCTTCAAGAGATTGGATGTTTGCCGATTACAACGATAATGCAATTATAGACGGTCCTTATGAATCTTGGGTGGATGAAAACAGAAACGAAAGAAAAGATGAAAATGAACAAGTTGTAGGTGACTTCAAATTAATGAAAGATATGGGTATAAACACTTTGAGATTGTACCATTATCCTGATTTCAATAAAGAGTTACTTATGGACGGATACAAAAATTACGGATTTATGTATATGATAGGTAACTTTTTAGGTATGTATTGTACAGATTCCGGTGCGGAATGGTTTGAAGGTACCGATTACACTAATGAAGAACAGTGTCAAAGAATGTTGGCAAGTGTTGAAAGAATGGTCAACGAATATAAAGATGAACCTTATGTTTTAATGTGGGTTTTAGGAAACGAAAATAATTACGGAACGGTTGGTGTTGTAGGTGTTGCAGCCGGAACCGGTTGTAATGTAAGAAAAGATGTTCCTGCATATTATAAGTTTATAAACAGATGTGCAAAAAGAATAAAAGAGTTGGATCCGCAACAAAGACCTGTAGCAATATGTAACGGTGATACCTTGTTTATGGATCAATGTGCAAAATATGCCCCCGAACTTGATATATACGGTGCAAATGCATATAGAGGTAAAGAAGGTTTTGCTACATTGTGGAAAGATGTAATGAAACTTTATGAAAGACCTGTAGTTGTTACGGAATACGGTTGTCCGGCTTTCAGTAAGATACATAATCAAAAAGAAGCAGAAGAACAACAAGCTATTTATCATGAAGGAAGTATAAAAAATATTCAAGAAAATGTTGCAGGTTACGGTGTAGGAAATGCACTTGGCGGAATAATATTCGAATGGACAGATGAATGGTGGAAAGCAGGTCCTCCTCCAGAATATGATTTTAATGCTCACGATGAAACGGCACAATGGGAAGGCCCTTTTATTGACGGCGGAGGATATGAAGAGTGGTTCGGACTTGTATCTATAGGTGACGGTAAAGATTGTCCTTTCAAAAGACAGTTAAGAAAAGCATATTATTCTATACAAAATTTGTGGAAAAAATATAAGATGTAAGATATATGATGTTTAAGAAAAAACTATTTACTACTTTAATAGCACTTATAACATGTTTGTCATTTACGACAAACATGTTTGCTGCTGTTAAAATAATAAAAAACAAAGCCGGAGTATGGAAACTTTTAGTTGACCATAAACCTTACTTTGTAAAAGGAATGGCATATTGTTGTGACAGAGTCGGTTACAGTACTACCAATTCAAACGATTGGATGTGGATGGATGTAAATAAAAACGGAGTGATAGACGGCCCGTATGAATCGTGGGTTGATTTAAACAGAGATAATTACAGAGACAGTTACGAAAACAATATAGGTGATTTTGCATTGCTTAAGGCAATGGGTTGTAACACTATAAGAATTTATCATAGTAACAACGTGAACAAAGAGCTCTTAAGAGATTTATATGAAAATTACGGCATAATGGTTATAATGGGGAACTATTTCGGAGCATACACAAAAGGCAGCGGAGCTTCGTGGTCTGCCGGAACAAATTATTTAAGTGAAGCGCAAAGACAAGCAATGTTGGAAAGCGTAAGACATATGGTTGAAGAACATAAAGATGAACCGTATGTTTTGATGTGGATGTTGGGAAACGAAAATGATGTTGCAGGAAATGCCGCAAATTCTACGGTAACAAACACCAATGCTTGGAAATATCCGGAAGTATATGCAAAGTTTGTAGAAGAAGCCTGTAAATTAATAAAAAAACTCGATGAAAATAAACATCCCGTAGGTGTATGTAATGCAACAACCAGATTTGTTAAATATTATGCAAAGCATACTCCGAGTATAGATGTGTTGGGCTTTAACCAGTATTCCGGACCTTACGGATTCGGAACATTGTGGAACAGAATAAAGAGTGAATATGATAAGCCTATTCTTATTACGGAATACGGTTGTGATTCTTGGAACGACAAAAAGAAATCAACTTGTGAAGTTTATCAGGCAAAATATCATTATGGTGCATGGAAAGATATAGAAAATAACAGTTTTTGGGGTGACGGTGCAGGAAATTCTATAGGTGGAGTTGCCTATTCATGGATGGACAGATGGTGGTTGATAGGATCTCCGAAAGTACACGATACACACTTGGGAGCTTGGCCCGGTTCAACCATAGACGGTGAATTTAACGATGAGTGGCTTGGCTTTTGTTCACAAGGAAAAGGCTTACACAGCCCGTTTCAAAGAATATTAAAAAATGTTTATTATGTATATCAGGAAGAACTTTGGGATTGGGATCCTGCAACATATTAGTAATAAGCGAAATCATCTCACGATAAAAATTTAAAATTCTAGTTACAATTTCGTATTTTTAAAGTTTATGTACCGCTTCGCTTACGTACACTGCACTTTAAAAATACTTCATTTCACTAACGAATTTTAAATTTTTCTCTTGTCTGCTACATTCAACGATAAAACTAAATGGTAAAATCTTGGAAGTCTTAGAGAGTAACCAACGACAATAGGTATAAAATTTCCTTTTGTTCGTTACATCGTATAATTAAAACTTAAATCTAAAAATACTTCATTTCACTAACGAATTTTAAATTTTTCTCTTGTCTGCTACATTCAACGGTAAAGGTTATATTCACTTACAAACTATGTGATTTTCTTTTGCTTGTTACATTCTGTGGTAAAGATTAAGCAGCAAAATCTTGGAAGTCTTAGAGAGTAACCAACGGCAATAGGTATAAAATTTTCTTTTGTTTATTACTTTCCATCCCTCTATACATCCATTCCTCTATCCCTCCAACCCTCAATTTGTTGTTTAAACTTAAATAGTAAAAATGGTATAATAATTGGATATGAAAAATGATAAAGAACAATTTATCAATAAGGTTATTGAGCTTGCACAAAAAAATGTTTTGGTAGGTAAAGGCGGACCGTTTGCCGCAATAGTTGTAAAAGATAATAAAGTTATAAGTTACGGTTATAATCAGGTAACATCAAAAAAAGATCCTACTTTGCATGCCGAAATAGATGCTATAAGAAAAGCATCTAAAAAATTGAAAACATTTGATTTGTCGGGTTGCGAAATTTTTTCATCCTGTTATCCGTGTCCTATGTGCTTTTCCGCTATATATTGGGCAAATATAAAAAAAGTTTATTATTCCGCAACAAAAGAAATTGCAACAAAGTACGGATTTAAAGACGGCAAAATTTATGATGAACTTAAAAATAAAATAAAGTCGGTTAAGTTTATAGAAGTAAAAACAAAAGACTCTGATTTGCCTTTTGTAGAATGGAAAAACAAAAAAGATAAAATAAAATACTAGTACCAAAATGAAAAAAATACTAAAAATCCTTATTGCTCCGTTAGGGATAATCATATTTGTTGTTGCCATAATGTTGTTAAGTAACGAAATGAAAAGTTACAGTTACCAACAAATACTTGATACGTTAAGAGCAATACCTTCCGTTAAAATAATCTGTGCATTAATATTGGCATTATCTTACTATTTGATTTTGGGCGGATACGATGTTATAGCCTTCAAGTTTATAAATGTTCCTTTAAAATTTAAAAATGTTGTTTTTACATGTTTTATAAGTAATGCTTTAGGTAATAATACCGGCTATTCAATGTTGTTCGGCGGTTCTATAAGATACAGACTTTATTCTTTATACAATGTTTCAATGTTGAATGTTACAAAAGTGTTGTTCTTTTCTTCGGCAACAATATGGTTCGGTTTGCTTATTATCGGCGGTATAGTTTTTACTTTCTTTCCCGTGGAATTTACGGACAGTAAATTCTTTTTTCATTCTTCATTCCCGTTGGGAATATTGTTTTTAACATTGGTTTGTTCATACACTCTTTTAAGTTTGTTTAAATCTAAACCTATAAAACTTTTCAATAAATGGACAATCACTTTTCCTAATATAAAGATTACTTTATGGCAAATGTTTCTTGCTACTGCCGATTGGGTAATTGCATCGTGTACTTTATTTGTTTTACTCCCGCAGGGCGAAATTTCTTATATAACATTGTTACAGATATTTTTGGTTGCACAAATGCTCGGTATATTAAGTCAGGTTCCGGGCGGTATGGGGGTTTTTGAAACGGCAATTGTTATGATGTTGCCGGAGGCAACACAAAGCTCATATGTTATGGGAGCATTACTTGCATACAGAGCTATATTTTATTTCTTCCCGTTGGGCGTTGCTTTGTTGCTTCTTGCAAGCCACGAATTTTTCAGAGCGAAAAAAAGATTTAAAGTTCTTGCAAGATTTTACGGCGGAAGAATGGCATCTCTTGTGCCTCAGGCACTGTCCGTAAGTATTTTTATAGGCGGAACATTTATATTGTTTTCCGGAGTAACCGATGTGTCCTCATCCATAATTCACAGGTTGGATAACTATATTTCACCTGTTATTCTTGACTCGTTACATTTTGCGATAAGTGTTATAGGTATAATGCTTTTATTTATTTCCAGAGGTCTTGTCTTAAGAATAAAAAGAGCATACACTATGGCGGTAGTTTTGTTGTCTTTATTATTCCCGTTGGCATTAATTAACGGATACGGATACGAAAAAATGGTGTTCTTGCTTGTTCTTCTTTCCCTTATAATTCCGGCAAAAAAATATTTCTACAGAAATTTAAGTTTGATAGCCGTTAAAATGAACACATTATGGGTTTCTTTAATATCGGCAGTGTTTATCGCATCAACATGGCTTTGTTTTTTTGTGTATAGACCGGACTTTTATTCTTGGAACAAGTTTATGACGGTTTTGTTCGGTGCAAGCGATGCCGGAAGAGCATTAAGAATTTGTATCGGTATGGTTGTTACCATTGCCATAATAATAATATCGGAAATGTGGAAAAGATACAGATATAAACAATCCAATATAGATTTGGGGAATATAAGAAAAATATCAAACTCTTCAAAATATGTTTACAGTAATTATGCTTTTGAAAACAGAAACCTTTTTGATATGAACACAGATTCTTTTATGATGTATTCGCAAATAAATAACAATGCTATAGTTTTCGGAGATCCTGTAGGTGACAGCAAGTCGGGTAAAGAGTTGATTTGGGATTTTAAAGAAATGACCGACTCAAAAAATATTATTCCGACATTTGTTTATTTAGGTTACAAAAATTTAAAAATTTATGATGATATCGGACTTGATATTGCATCGTTCGGAGTAGATGCAAATGTTTCTTTGAAACACTTTTCAAAACAAGCTAAAGAACTTGAGGATGTAAAAAATTATTGTGATAACCTTAACAAAAAAGGATACAGCTTCGAAATAGTGGATAAAGAACAATTTTTAGAAAATAAAAAATATATAGGTTTTGTCGATTATCAGTGGGAAAAAGATTTCGGTAATGTTAAAAATAAAATGTTTGATGTTTCCGTAAATGCGGCAAACAAGTATGTAATAATAAAGAAAGACAATTTTATTTCCGGTTATGCGTATCTTTTACTTTCCAATACCAAATACGAAGCCTTTGTTTCCAATGTAAGATACACGACGGATTGTGACGAAAAAATAGTACAATACATTCTGTTTAATTGTGTAAGTTGGGCAAAAGAAAACGAATATAAATGGTTCAATTTAGGGTTAACACCGAGCGACGAAGTAATTATAGATGATGATTTTAACAGTAAAGCAAAAATTTTTGTTTTTGCGGAACATTTTAAATATGACATGAATGCCTTAAAAGAATTTAAATCTAAATTTGATCCCGTATGGAAGAAAAAATATGTTGCTTTCTATACAGGTAAACAGATGATAAATTTCTTAAGAGACTTTTTATATGTTTATTCGTAATTAATATCTTAAAATATTTATTAAAAAGTAGTATAATAAGAGACCAATAATTTCATAAGGAGTTTTGTCATGGCACAAAAATGTAGTGTTTCAGAATTGCATGAAGAAAGATTAAAATTTAAACCTGTTTTACCTGCAGTATTGAAAAAAGGTGTTGCAAATGTAAAACCTGTACTCGGTAAAGCAACAAAATCAGTAGCTGATTTTGACAAAATAAAAGCTATTTTTGAAAAAACTTACGGTATGCCTGTTGTAAGTTTTCAAGCAGGTAAAAATGCGGTTGTAGCAAAGAAAGCTATTAAAGTAGGTGTTGTTCTTTCAGGCGGTCAAGCTCCCGGAGGACATAACGTAATATTCGGACTTTTAGAAGGTTTAAAATCCGCTAACAAAAAAAATAAATTAGTAGGTTTCTTGGGCGGACCTTCCGGAATATTAGATAACAAAACAATGGAAATAAACGATAAAGTTATTGCAAATTATAAAAATACCGGCGGATTCGATATGATTCAGTCCGGCAGAACAAAAATCGAAACACCCGAACAATTTGCACAAGCTAAAGCAACAATATTGAAAAATAAAATGGACGCTTTAGTATTTATCGGCGGTGATGATTCAAATACAAATGCTGCACTTCTTGCTGAATATTTGAAAAAAGAAAATGCTAATGTTTGTGTTATAGGTGTTCCTAAAACCATAGACGGTGACTTGAAAAACGAACATATCGAAGCATCTTTCGGTTTTGATACGGCAACAAAAATTTATGCGGAACTTGTAGGAAACATTGAAAGAGATGTTAACTCGGCAAGAAAATATTGGCACTTTATAAGACTTATGGGCAGAAGTGCTTCTCACATCACTTTGGAAGTTGGTTTTAAAGTTCAACCTAACGTAGTTTTAATAGGTGAAGAAGTGTTGGCAAAGAAAATGACACTTAAACAGATAGTTGACAGTTTAGCGGATTTGGTAGTTAAAAGATCTAAAATCGGTAAAAATTACGGAGTAGTTTTGGTACCGGAAGGCTTGATTGAATTTATTCCCGAAATGAAAGCTCTTATCGCAGAACTTAACGATTTGTTGGCGGAAAACGAAGCTAAAGTTGCAAAATTAAGCAGTGTTGATGAAAAAATAAAATTCATTTCATCAAAATTACCTAAAAATTTATCAGCACTTTTATTGTCTTTACCGAAAAACATTGCATCACAATTGATGTTAGACAGAGATCCTCACGGTAACGTTCAGGTTTCTTTAATCGAAACGGAAAAGTTGCTTATTGAAATGGTTTCCAAGAAATTGAAAGATTTGAAAAAAGCTGGAAAATATTCCGGAAAATTCTCTACAATTAACCATTTCTTCGGATATGAAGGAAGATGCGGAGTACCTTCAAACTTTGATGCAAACTATACATATGCTTTAGGATACAATGCGGCAGCATTGGTATTAAACAATATGTCAGGCTATTTGTCATCAGTTAAAAATCTTGTTAAAAAATCTTCCGAATGGAAATGCGGCGGAATACCTTTAACAATGATGATGAACATAGAAAGAAGAAAAGGTAAAGAAAAACCTGTTATACAAAAAGCTTTGGTAAAACTTAACGGTGCACCGTTTAAAGCTTTTGCTAAAGTCAGACAAGATTGGGCAATGAACGACAGATATATGTTCCCCGGCCCTATCCAATTTTTCGGACCTGCATCTGTAACGGATATTACAACAAAAACATTGCAGTATGAACAAAAGAAAAAATAGTTTTCAAATACAAAACAGCAACCATTTCTATCGTTAATTCGGTAGAAATGGTTGTTTACATTTATAGGTATACAAATGGTTAAACAATACATAAAAAGAATAATAGCACTTAATATAATATTTGCTTTGATAATGACAATATACAGAGCAATATTTACTTTTTACTATTCAAGTTGGTCTGACCTTTCTCAATATTTGGGTGATTTGATACATGCATTTGTTTTAGGCGCAAGATACGATTGTGCCGTTATTGCATACATTAATTTTTTGCCAACTTTGTTTTTTGCAATTTTCTGGTTTATAGGAAGCCAAAAACTTTTTATAAAGTTTGTTAAAAGTTTGAAATATTATTTTATGTTGTTGTTCGGTTTTGTTATAACCCTTCTTTGTATAGATTTCGGTTTTTATTCTTATTTTCAGAATCATATGAACATTTTAATGTTCGGTATTTTTGAAGATGATACACAAGCTCTTTTTTCGACTCTTGCAGAAAACTATCCTCTTTTTTTGGTAGCTATAGGTTTTATATTGATTTTTGTATTTGTATATTTTTTAACGAAAAGAGTATTGGAAAAAAATCTTTTCGGATTTTATTTTAATAAAACAAAAATATATTTTAAAATTATAGCAGTATTGTGTTTTTTAGCCGTCAATTTTATTGTGGCAAGGGGCTCTTTCGGTATTTTCCCTCTCGGTGTGGATAATGCCGAAATATCTGCAAACACATTTATAAATAAGGTGGCAATAAACGGTATATACACCTTGCAGGCCGCAATGGAAGCAAGATCTAAAGAAGAAGACAGAGATTATATTAAACAAATGGGCTATTCAAAAAATAATATGGCACAGGCCTTTGCCGACTTTTTAGATATAGATGTTTCTGAAATAGATGAATCAAACCCTGAAAATTCTTTATCAAAAACAACGAAATATGATAAAAATATAGAAGAAATTAAACCCAATGTTATTTTTATAATGATGGAATCTTTCGGAACGGATTTAATGTTACATTATAATAGTCCCCAATTTAATGTGTTGGGTGAATTAAAAAAACATATAGACGAAGATATTATTTTTTATAAGTTTATACCTGCCAATATGGGAACTATCGGAAGTCTTGAATCTGCAATAACAAATATTGCAAGGTTACCGTTATCTCATTTTTTGTGTCAATCCAAATATGCTTATAACAAATATTTTTATACCGGTCCTATGCCTTATAAAAACAGTGGATATGAAACTGTTTTTATGTATGGTGGTAATACAGGTTGGAGAAATTGTACTTCATATATGCCTAATGTAGGGTTTGACAAAGTTATCGGCGAAGGTTCAATGCCTAAAGAATATGAAAGAAACCAGTGGGGAGTTTTTGATGAATATCTTTTTGATTATATATTTAAATATTTGGATGAAAATGAAAACAGAAAGTTTATATATGTTATGACTACATCAAATCATCCACCCTATTCGTTGCCGAATAATTACGAAAAAATTTATCCGCTTGAAATAACGGAGAAACTTCAAAAAGATATTACGGGAGATATGACAATTGCGAATATGAGATTTGCGGTTTATCAGTATTCTTGTCAAAAAGTCGGTGAATTTTTAACAAAATTAAAAAATTCAAAGTATGCCGATAATACAATTGTTGCAATAACCGGAGACCATAATTTTTGGAGTACATTTAATTATTCGGCGGAAAAAGTGTTGGACAAAATGAGTGTTCCGTTTTATTTATATATCCCTAAAAAAATAAAACCTAATAAAAAAGTTGATACTACTGTTGTAGGTTCTCATACGGATATTTTGCCTACACTTTATAATTTGTCGTTGTCTAATACAAATTATTGGGCAACAGGAACGGATTTGTTGTCTGAACAAGCACAAAATAATATAGCATCTGATTGTTTGGGTTCCATAATGACAAAAGACAATTTTGTCCTTTATGATTTTGCATCAGGCAAAGAAAAATACTATACTTGGGACAAAGAAAAGCCAAGACAAATTGTTCCGGTACAAGAAAATCAAGAACATAAAAAGATGGTAAAACATTATAAATCAAGTATTGCAATAGCACAATATATGTTGGAAAAACCGGAAAAGTAAAAATGTTTTTAGCGGAGGAAAAATGAAAATATTAGTTACGGGCGGAGCAGGTTTTATCGGTTCAAATATCGTTGATGCATTAATAGAAAAGAAACATAAGGTTGTAATTGTAGATAACCTTGCAACCGGAAACATGAAAAATGTAAATAAAAAAGCAAAATTTTATAAAGTTTCCGTATGTGACAAGAAAAAAATAGATGAAATATTTAAAAAAGAAAAGATAGATGTTGTTATACATCATGCCGCACAGCTTGATGTAAGAAAATCAGTTGCGGATCCTTGTTTTGATGCGGATGTAAATATAAAAGGTACATTAAATATTTTGGAAGCATGCAAAAATACAAAAGTAAAAAAAATAATATTTGCATCTTCAGGTGGAACAATTTATGGCGAATGCGGTACAAAAGCTCCCGATGAAAAGGCTTTTGCAAATCCTTTATCACCTTACGGAGTAGCAAAACTTTCCGTAGAACATTACATAAAAGCATATAGTGCATTGTTCGGTTTAAAATATACGGTATTAAGATATGCAAATGTTTACGGACCGAGACAAGATGTAAACGGGGAAGCCGGTGTTGTTGCCATATTTATAGGTAAAATGACAGCAAATAAAGAAGTGTTCATTTTCGGTGACGGTAAACAGTTAAGAGATTATGTTTATGTTAAGGATGTTGTTTCTGCAAATATAAAAGCTTTAACGAAAGGTAACAACGAAGTTATAAATATAGGTACGAATAAGACAACTTCCGTAACAAAATTGGCACAAGAATTGTCTAAAATTATAGGTTATGAAAAAAAACCTGTATTTAAACCTAAAAGAAACGGAGAATTGTTTAAAAGTTTCTTAAATATTTCTAAAGCTAAAAAAGTTTTGGGATGGGAACCTAAAGTTAGTATTGTTGAAGGATTAAAAAATACCGTAGAATATTTTAAAAATACAAAATAAGTATAATAGGAGCAAAATTATGAGAAAACAATCTGTTTTAACTTTTATAGTTATGTTAGGATTATCTTTTTATTGCATAGGCAATGTTCAGGCAAGGGATAAATTTTCAAATGAACCCATGGTAGAAGAACAAACATTACAGGAATTGTGTGAGTTTGCTTCTTTCAGCGAAGTTAAAGATGCAATAATTGCAGGTGAAGATGTAAACGGTAAAGATTTTGTAGGAAGAACTGCTTTAATGGCAGCATGCCAAGGAAATTCCAGTGTTGAAATGATGCAGTTGTTGTTATCTTACGGTGCAAAAGTAAATTTAACGGACAATGCAGGTAAAACCGCATTTATGTATGCCGCTCAATACGATACATACGAAAAAGTTTTCAGAGAACTTTTAAAAGCAGGTGCTCTTGTTAATGTTAAATCAAATGATGGAACCACGGCTTTAATGTTGGCATGTGAGAATAATAAACCGGAAATAGTATCTTTAATTATAGAAGCCGGTGCAGATATTAATGCAAAAGATTATGATGGTTATAAAGCTATCGATTATGCAAAAAATAATAAACAATATGCCGAAGAAATAAAAAATATTCTTAATAAGAAAAAGTAATGGATAATGAACAATTATCTATAATTTCTCTTAATACGATTGCGGATTTAGTTCCTAAAAAGTTTATATCTTTAGTAGATTATTTCGGCAGTGCAAACAGTATTATAAATGCCGATATAAAAGAGCTTGAATCTGTAGGTTTATCAAACAAAGTTGCAAAATCAATAAAGAATTTGGCAAATTTCGAAGTTGCAAACAAAGAAATTGAATTAGCCGAAAAGAATAATATAAAAGTACTAACATATTTAGATAATGATTATCCTTATCAGCTGAAAAACATATGTGATTATCCGCCTGTTATATATGTAAAAGGCAACTTTGATAAAAACGACAACCTTTCCGTTTCGGTAGTAGGATCAAGAAGACCCACAAATTACGGGTTGATAGTAACGGAAAAATTCTGCAAATATTTCGCGCAAAATTCAATAACAACAATATCCGGTTTGGCAGGCGGTATAGATACACAAGCTCACGGTTCTACGCTTAAAAATTCGGGTAGAACTATTGCTGTTTTAGGTAACGGATTATTGGAATGTTATCCTTCCGGCAACAGAAAACTTCAAGATGAAATGGGTGAAAAAGGTGTCGTTATAAGTGAATTCCCTTTAACAAGAAAAGCTTTGCCCATGAATTTTCCAAGAAGGAACAGGATAGTTGCTGCATTGTCACTTGCAACAATAGTGATAGAAGCGGCGGAAAAAAGCGGTTCCTTAATAACCGCAAACCTTGCTTGTGATTACGGAAAAGATGTTTTTGCCGTTCCCGGCCCTGTATTTTCAAAATATTCGCAAGGACCTAACAGTTTAATAAAGCAAGGAGCGTTTGTTGCATTAACTCCGGAAGATGTCAGTGAACAAGTTCCTTTATTAAGTGATTGGGTAAGAAAAAATATAAAGAAAAAGAAAAAGGAAATTGTAAAAAATTTGCCTTTAATTTCACAAAGTAGTATAAATATTCTAAAAATGATACAATCTTCTGCTGCCGGAATGTCTTTAGATGAAATAAGTTTGAAGGCAAATGTTAATGTTTCGGAAGTCTCAACGATTTTGTTGGACTTGGAACTTAACGGCTTAATAAAAGCCATGCCGGGACAGATATATATAAGAAGTATATAAGAAAGTTTGTGGTTGATAGTTTGTAGTTGCTTGTTAATGTATTTTTTGCTTTGCAAAAAATCTAATAATTAACAAAAATTCATAAAGTGAATTTTTACAATAAACTATAAGCTATAAGCTTTAAACTATAAACAAAAATACGAAGTATTTTTATATGAGGTAAAGATGAAAAGTTTAGTAATAGTGGAATCTCCCGCAAAATCAAAAACTATATCCAAAATGTTGGGTAGCGATTATATAGTAAAAAGTTCGTTCGGACATATCAGAGATTTGCCCGAAAAAGAAATCGGTGTAGATATAGAAAAGAATTTTAAACCTACATATGTTGCAATGCCGAAATCCAAAAAAATAATAGCCGATTTGAAAAAGGCAGTTGCGGAAGTCGGTCATGTATATCTTGCAACCGATTTGGATAGAGAAGGGGAAGCTATTGCCTGGCATTTAAAAGAATTGTTAAAACTTTCCGATGATACTACGGACAGAATAACATTTCATGAAATAACGGAATCTGCAATAAAAGAAGCCGTTAAAAATCCGAGAAAGTTGGATATGGCTTTGGTTGACAGCCAACAGGCAAGAAGAATTTTAGATAGATTAGTAGGTTATAAACTTTCACCTATATTATGGAAAAAAGTAAGAAAAGGTTTATCTGCAGGTAGAGTTCAGTCTGTTGCCGTTATGATGATATGTGACAGAGAAGAAGAAATAGAAAAATTTGTTCCCGTAGAATATTGGTCAATAGAAGCGGAACTTCAAAAAAATAATGAAATATCTTTTACCGCAAACCTTATTTCAAAAGACGGTAAAAAATTCGAAAAACTTGAAATACAGAATAAAGAACAAGCAGATAATATATTAAAAGAACTTGAAAGTGCACAGTATAAAGTTGCTTCGGTGGAAAAGAAGGAAAGAAAAAGAAGTCCGTATCCTCCTTACACAACGTCTACAATGCAACAGGATGTTTCAAGAAGGGTAGGTTTTTCTTCATCAAAAACTATGTCTGTTGCGCAAAAATTGTATGAAGGTATACAGATAGGAAATCAGGGAGTTGTCGGTCTTATAACATATATGAGAACGGACTCTTTAAATATTGCTGCAGTTGCACAAAAAGAAGCTTTGAGTTTTATAGAAACAAGTTACGGTAAAGGTTTTGTTCCTTCAAAACCGAGATTTTATAAAACAAAATCCAAAGGTGCTCAGGAAGCTCACGAAGCTATAAGACCTACATCGGTTAAAAGAACACCTGAAATGATGAAACCGTATCTTACGGCAGATGAATATAAACTTTATAAAGCAATTTGGAACAGATTCGTTGCAAGTCAAATGGCAGATGCGGTATACGACACTGTTACAATAGATATACAGGCAAACAATTATATGTTCAGAGCAACCGGTTCAACCTTAAAGTTTGACGGCTTTATGAAAGTTTATTCCATACAAGATGAAGATACAAAAGAACCCAAGTTGCCGGTATTATCCGAAAACGATATATTAAATTTAGTAAAAATCGTTCCGGAACAGCATTTTACCGAACCGCCGGCAAGATACAACGAAGCAAGTTTAATTAAAACTTTGGAAGAGTACGGTATAGGAAGACCTTCCACTTATGCCCCTACAATAAAAACTATTTTGGACAGAATGTATGTCAGACTTGAAAATAAGAAGTTTTATCCTACGGATTTGGGTATAGTGGTAAACAAATTCTTAAAAGAAAATTTTAAAGATGTTATAAATTATGAGTTTACGGCGGATATTGAAGAAGAGTTTGATGATATAGCGGAAAACAAACTTAAATGGCAGGATGTACTAAAGAAATTTTATACTCCGTTTGAAAGTCATTTAGCAAAAGCGGAAGGTGCAACAAGACAAAAAATAGCTCCTAAAGCCACAAACGAAGTTTGTCCTAAATGCGGTAAACCGATGGTTATAAGAGAAAGCAGAAGAGGACCTTTTATGGCATGTTCGGGATATCCGGAATGCAAAACAACTTTTTCGGTAGATAAAGACGGTAACAAAGTTTCCAACGAGCCGGAAAAGACGGAAGAAAAGTGTCCTAAATGCGGCGGAATAATGTTAAAGAAAATGGGTTTCAGAGGCCCGTATCTTGCATGTGAACATTATCCGGAATGCAAAACAACATATTCTTTAGATAAAAACGGTAACAAAGTTATAAAACCTGAACCGGAAAAAACAGATATAAAATGTGAAAAGTGCGGAAGCCCGATGCTTAAAAGAATAGGTAAAAGGGGGCCGTTTTTAACATGTTCGGCTTTCCCGAAATGCAGAAACCTGCAATGGGTAAAAACCGATTCCGAAGGTAATATAATAATAGAAAAGAAAGAACCTAAAAAAGCAAAAACCGCCGAAAAGAAAACAAAAACAAAAAAGGCAAAAAAATAATAAATAGAAATGTATAAAAGCAGAAAGGGTTACCTACTCCTTTCTGCTTTTTTTTTGTATAATTAAACAGTATGGAACAGGCAAACCAAATAAAAGAAATAGAACAATTCATTCAATATTTAACCGCAGAACGAAACTATTCGCCAAATACAGCAAAAGCTTATAGTGTGGATATGTATGCTTTTGCCGATTTCGTTCGCAAAAACAAAAATATGGATTTGGTTAAATGTGACAAAAATATAATAAGAGATTATCTTGCATCTTTGTATAACAAGAATTTAAAAAAATCTTCTATTATAAGGAAACTTGCGGTACTGAAATCTTTTTATAAATTTTTAGTTATTACATCCGTTATAGAAGTTAATCCCACGGTATCTATGGCAACACCGAAAAAAGATAAAAGAATTCCTGTATTTATTACCGAACAGGAAATATCAAATTTGTTCGATTTACCCGATATTGATTTAAGAGACAGAGCTATGATAGAATTGTTATATTCTTCCGGCATAAGAATAGAAGAACTTGTGAGCAGAAATTTAAAAGATATAGACTTATTATCCGGAACATTAAAAGTGTTCGGTAAAGGCTCTGCCGAAAGAATTGTTCCCGTAGGCGATAAATGTTTGGTGGCGATAAAAAACTATATTGACCAAAGAAGAGCCGATGGCCTGGATTGTTCCGTAAATTCGCCTATGTTTTTAAATGTGTACGGCAAAAGAATAACTTCAAGAGGTGCAAGAAAAGTTTTGCATAACTGGTTTATTAAAGCAGGAATTGTAAAAAAAGTTTCACCTCACACATTAAGACATACTTTTGCAACACACCTTTTAGATCACGGTTGCGATATAAGAAGTGTTCAACAAATGTTGGGCCATAAAAATTTGTCCACTACACAAATTTATACACATGTGACGTTGGAAAGTTTAAGAAAAGTTTATAACAGTGCACACCCGAGGGTAAAGTAATATGAACATTACGGCGGAAAAAATAAAAGCTTTAATGGATGATACCGGTTGTGAAGAAACCGAAGCAAAGACAGCATTGGAACTTGCGGAAGGAAATTTTTATAAAGCTATTTCCATTGTCGGTGCAATGCTGAAATATATTACTGCATATAAAGCAAAAATAATTTTAAAAAACGATAATATTTTCGGTTTAATACACATAATAACAAACAATAAGAATCTCGATTTGTTAAGATTCAGTGTCGTTATGACATTTAATCCGATAGTATATGAACAAAATGTTGAAGTTGATTGGTTCTCTTTTGAAAAACAAATATATTCATATCGTTGGGTTGAAGGTGTTATAGAAAATTACACAAACACTATAGATAAAAATCTTAAAGAATTTGTTATATCAAACTTAAAAAGCAACAAAATTATAACATGTAAAGACATGAAAGCGGTTTTGGAAACTTATTTTTCCGATAACGACGCACAAATTGAAATTGTTGCCGAAGAATTAACTTTAAGAGATTTCAGAAAATTACCGAAATATTTTCCGGACAATATACCTAAAGAAACGATTTCTTCGGAATATTCTTCCGTAATAGAACTTGAAGCAATTATTTTTGAAGATTCCGCCGGTAAAAAAATAGAAAATTTAGCATTGGGTGATAAAGTTCTTGCAAAAATAATAGATACAAGAGATATTGCTCACTATATCGGACATTTAATCGGTGCAAAAAAAGAACAGGCAATGATTCCTATACCTGCGGAAGTTCAATCTGTTGAAGAAATAGGTAACGAATATATTGTTTGTTTAAAATATTCCGATTTGATTTTTGGTATATCTCATGTAGAAAGAGGCAGAACTTTAAAAGTGTTGGAAACAAAAGATACTACAACGTGGCAAACAAGATTGTTGTCTTATTATTCGGGCGAAATTGAAAAGAACAAAATGTAAAATGTGCCGAGGACGAGATTTGAACTCGCACAGTCTTGCGACTACAGGCTTCTGAGACCTGTGTGTCTGCCGTTCCACCACCTCGGCAAGAGGTTAAGAAAAATATACCATTTTGTTGAGATTTTAACAAGGAATTTATAATGAACAAAGAAGAACAAGCAAACAAATTTTTTAAATTGGTAGATATTTTGGAAAAATTAAGAGGAGAACACGGGTGCCCGTGGGACAAAAAGCAAACTCATCAAAGTTTAATGAAATATTTGTTTGAAGAATCTAACGAATATAATGAAGCCGTTCAAAAATTGGATTACGATAATATGAAAGAAGAGTTGGGCGATGTTTTGTTGCAGATAATTTTTCATGCACAGATAGCAAAAGAAAACAACAAGTTCGATATATATGATGTCTTGGATACCATAAACGAAAAAATGATAAGAAGACATCCGCATGTGTTCGGAAATTCCAAAGCTGCAACCGAAGAAGAAATAAGAAAAGAGTGGGAAAAAATCAAAGCGGAAGAAAAGAAACAGAAGAATAAAGTTTGACAATAAATACTCATATAAATATAATAATTGTATATATAAACGATTAAAATTAAGAAAAAAATTATAAACGGGGGAAGTAAAAAATGAAAAAGTTGTTAGCAGCAATGTTTTTGGCAGTAGCAATGGTAGCACCTGCATTTGCAGTAATGGAGTTTGATGTAAAAGCCGGGTATATTATCGAACCTACAGTTACGGAAACGCAGCCGGGTGAAATAAAATGTACTTATTCACAAGATCCTTCATATTCTATCGGAGCGGATTTGTATTTCTTCGTAATAGATAATCTTGGTATAGGTGTTGGTGGAAGTTATATTTTTAACAGTGAGTTTAAAGGAAATGATTGGCACGCATGGGCTGACGATGTAAAAGCCGGTTCAACAAATATATATGCTACCGTAAAACCTGTATTGGCAGAAAACGGAATGGTAGACAGAGTATATTTAGTAGGTCAGTTAGGTATGGGTATTACAGAATTTAGTTCGGATGTTGATGATTATAATTTTTCGGAAAACGGTTTATATTGGGGAGCAGGTTTAGGTATAGAAAAAGCTAATATAATTGTTGAGCTTTTGTATTCCGTAAACTATTGGGAACATAACGATGATGCTGCTTGGAATAAAGGCTGGTCTTATACAACAAGAAGAATAGCAGTTAATGTAGGATACAAATTCGGTTTCTAATAAAAATATTAAGTCATAAATTATAAGGTTATAGGGTTATATGGTTAACGATAAGGCAACCGATAGCCTTATAACCTGAAATTTTTTAGAGGAGAGAATATGAAAAAAAGTTTGCTGATATTATTGTTTACAACAGTACTTGTGTTGCCTGTATTTGCGGCAGACCAGGGAACAATGGAAGCCGGTATAAAAGCAGGACTTCCTCTTTATCAAGAAACAAGATTAGAATGTGACGGATATGATGATTATGATATGAAAACGACAATGTCTGTCGGAGCAGACTTTTTTTATTATGTAGATTACAATATTGCCGTAGGTGTCGGAGCAGAACATATTTTTAACAGTAAACTGAAATATGCACCCGGTTACGGTAAGGATAAAATCGGATATACGAACATTTATTTTCAAGTAAAATATAATTTCGATTTTGATGATGACGGCTATAATAATATTTATCCTATATTCCAATTGGGTTATGGTATATTACATGCCGATTGGGATCTTAGAAATGATCCTCCAAGTGCGAGTGTGGAAAATTATAACGGTGTATATTGGGGAATCGGCGTGGGAACAACAATAGCAAGATATTTTATAATGGAATTAATATACAGTTTTAACTACGGAAGTGCGGAATTTACTGGTTTTGCCGAACCAGATTTTGAGTATGATATATCAACTTACAGATTGAAGTTTAATGCAGGTTTTAAGTTTGATTTCTATTAGAAAATAATTAGATTACATTAATACAAAAAAACAGAAATATTTTAGTTACAACTTCAAATTTCCGAGCCTCATGTACCGTTTCACTTACGTACACTACGGCTCGGAAATTTTTTGTTTCACTTACAAATATCTCTGTTTTTTTTCTGTCCTTATATTTTATTGGTAACCATAGTTTGTCTAAATTTAAAATATTTAGTCGGTTTAAAATTTATAGTTTTTAAGTCGTTTTTTTCTGTCCTTATATTCTATTGGTAACCATAGTTTGTCTAAATTCAAAATATTTAGTCGGTTTAAAATTTATAGTTTTTAAGTCGTTTTTTCCTATCCTTACATTCTATTGGTGAAACTGCGAAAGAGGTGTGTCATTCCGGACTTAATCCGGAATCCATAAAAAATAACAAAAAGCAGAAAGAGATATCTTTCTGCTTTTTTTATTTAATTATAAATTGTATAATATCAAGATAAATTTATACTGTAACAAAGGATAAAAAAATGGCAGAAAATCAAGAACAAAAAAATGAAACTTCGCAAGCTACTATAGATACAATAATAGCACAAAGAAAAAATAAAGCAGATACGATGAGAGCTGCAAAAATAGATCCGTATCCCGCGAGAATAAAAATAGACAGTAAAATTGCTCAGGTTAGAGAAAAGTACGATTCTTTACAGAAAGAAGAAATGTCTAAAGACCAGGTTACCGTTGCAGGCAGAATGATGTCCAGAAGAGATATGGGTAAAGCATCCTTTATAGATATTGCCGACGGAACCGGAAGAATACAGGTTTATGTCAGGAAAGATCAAATCGGTGAACAGGATTTTAAAATATTTAAAGAAATGTCGGATTTGTCCGACTTTGTTTTAATAACGGGTGTACCTTTCAGAACAAGAACAGGGGAGCTTAGTTTAAAAGCAGACAAATTTTCTATAGCAACTAAAGCTTTCAGACCGTTACCGGAAAAGTGGCACGGTTTAAAAGATACCGAAACAAGATACAGACAAAGATATTTGGATTTGATTGCCAACCCCGACGTAAAAGAAGTATTTAAGAAAAGAAGCACTATAATTTCTTCCATAAGAAAAAAGCTTGAAGAGTTAGGCTTTATCGAAGTGGAAACTCCTATATTACAAACTCTTGCAGGCGGAGCAAATGCAAAACCTTTTATTACTCACCACAATGCACTCGACATGGATTTGTATATGAGAATTGCTCCGGAACTTTTCTTGAAAAGATTGGTTGTCGGCGGAATAGAAAGAGTATTTGAAATCGGCAGAAATTTCAGAAACGAAGGTATCGACAGAAACCATAATCCCGAGTTTACAATGATGGAACTTTACCAAGCTTATGCCGACTATAACGATATGATGGACTTAACGGAAGTATTAATAAAAAATGCCGCAGCTTCCATCGGAGCAACGGATTTAAATCTTAATTTCAGAAGAGCAAAACTTTTTGATTTAATAAAAGAATATACAAACCTTGATTTACTTCAATATGTCGGAACCGGCAAAATGTATGAGCAGGTAAAACACTTGAATCTTGATGTTGCACCGGATGCCGGTGACCAAAAAGTGTTGGATGCCGTGTTAGACGAGAAAGTTATACCGAACTTGCAACAACCTACATTTGTTATGGATTATCCCGCGATATATTCTCCGTTAACAAAAGTTAATTTCGAACAACCTGAAATTGCGGAAAGATTTGAACTTTATATAAACGGTATGGAAATATGTAATGCTTACTCCGAAATGAATGATCCTCACTTACAAAAAATAAGATTCCAACAACAAATGGAAGCTAAAGTTCAAGGTGACGAAGAAGCTCAACCTTATGATGCCGATTATATAAATGCTTTGGAACAAGGTCTTCCTCCTACGGGCGGACTTGGAATAGGTATCGACAGATTGGTTATGATTTTAACCAAATCGGAATCTATTAGAGAAGTAATATTTTTCCCTACAATGAGACCTGAATGTTAGGATCAGCCGAACTTTTTATCGCTTACAGATACATTAAAGCAAGGAAAAAAGGATTTTTTGCTTTTTTAACTACACTTATAGCTATAGGCGGAACAACACTCGGTGTATGTGCCTTGGTTATAACTTTATCAGTAATGACGGGATTTCAACAAGATATCAGAACAAAAATTTTGGGAATCCAACCGCACATTTATTTAACGAGAACAGACGGTGTTTTGTTCGATAATTATAAAGAAGTAATGGACCAAATATCAGGTTACGATTATATAAAAGCATCTTCTCCTTACATATTCGGACAATCCATAATAAAAAAACAAGGATACACACAAGGAACAGGTGCTTTGGTAAAAGGTATAGATTTTCAGTCCGAAAATAAGTTGATGGATTTAAAATCCAAACTTTCAAAAGACAGTATTTTGTTGGATAACGAAATAAGTGACGACGGTATACTTTTGGGTAACGAACTTGCAGATTCTATTCATGCCAATGTAGGTGATTATGTTATTGTAATGTTTCCCAGTCAAATGTCTTCCGTTCCGAAAATGAAAAAATTGAAAATTGAAGCAATTTTTCATTCGGGAATGTATGAATACGATACAACTCTTGCTTATGTTGATTTAAGATCTGCGGATGAAATGTTTTCTTTTGACGGCGGTGTAAGCGGTATAGCAATAAAAACTTCAAGTTTCGATAAAGCAACAAAATTTGCAAAAGATTTGCAGGAAAAATTAGGGTATCCTTACAGAGCAAGATCTTGGATAGAAATGAATAAAAATCTTTTTTCAGCTTTGAAACTTGAAAAAATTATGATGTTTATAATACTTGCTTTAATTATTATAGTTGCCGCATTTAACATAATTTCAAATATACTTTTGCTCAGTGTGGAAAAAGCAAAAGAAATCGGGATATTGTCTGCTATGGGATTTTCAAAGTTTGCAATATCCAAAATATTTTTTTACGAAGGAATTATTGTCGGATCAGTCGGAACTGTGTTAGGGTTAGCTTTAGGAATATTTATAAGTTACGGACTTAAAAATTTTGAAATATTTAAACTTCCAAAAGGTGTATATTATGTCGACAGGTTACCTGTTATGATAATACCTACGGATATTTGTTTGGTTGCGGTATGTGCTTTTGCAATAACTATAATTGCAGGGTTGTATCCGGCATATCAGGTATCTAAGTTGGAACCTTTGGAAGCGATAAGATACAATTAGAAGATTAGAAGAAAAACGGAAAACTAAATAATAGAAAATTTGCGAAAGCAAATTTTACAACTTAACATCCAATCTTCCAATCTTCAAAAAGTAGTTGGTAGTTTGTTGTAACTTTTTGTAAAACAAATTATTCTAAAAACTATAAACAGTTATTTAGTTGTTTGTCATCCCGTACTTGATACGGGATCTCGCAGTTAAAAGTAGTTGCCGTTAAACTATAAGCTGTAAGCTATAAACTATAAACGGTCGTTAAGTTATGAAACTTGAAACTAAAAATTTAACTAAAAACTATATTGTGCCTAAATCCGGAGAAGTAAAAGTTCTCAAGGGTATAGATTTATTAATAAATTCCGGTGAAAAGGTGGCTTTGATGGGCCCGTCAGGTGCCGGTAAAAGTACACTTATTCACATTTTGGGACTTATGGATAAACCTACATCCGGCAATGTCTTAATCGATGGTAACGATATAACTTCTTTTAGTCCTGCAAAACTTGCAAAAATGAGAAAAGAAAATATCGGCTTTGTTTTCCAATTTCATTATTTGTTGGCGGATTTTACCGTTATGGAAAATATTTTGATGCCGGTATGGAACGAAAGGAAAACAAAAAAAGAGTATGCTTTAAACATGTTGGAAACAATGGGTTTAATCGACAGAGCAAACCATATGCCTAACGAGTTGTCCGGAGGGGAACAACAACGAGTGGCCCTTGCAAGGGCATTGATTAATAATCCGAAAATACTTTTTGCCGATGAACCGACGGGCAATTTAGACAGAAAAACAGGCGAAAAAATAGAAACTTTGATGTTTGAAATGTGTAATAAGTTAAAAACAACTTTGTTGGTTGTTACTCACAGCCAGGAACTTGCAAACTTGGCAGACAGACAAATAAAAATCGTAGATGGAAAAATTTGTTAAAAAATTGCAAAGCAATTTCAAAAGATATATTATTATATATATTTATATAAATAATAAATAATATTACTAAAACAATAGGAGAGTGGCCAAATGAAGATTTATTTAAACGGAAAATTTGTAAACAAAGAAGATGCTGTAGTATCGGTTTTTGATCATGGTGTTCTTTACGGAGACGGAGTATTTGAAGGTATAAGAGCATATAACGGAAGAGTATTCAGATGCAAAGAACATATCGACAGACTTTATGACAGTGCAAAAGCTATAGCACTTGATATCTGTATGACAAAAAAAGAAATGACAAATGCATTGTTGGATACATTGGCAATAAACAAATTAGACGATGCTTATATAAGACTTGTTGTTACAAGAGGAGCAGGTGATTTGGGATTAGATCCTGCAAACTGCGGAAAACCTACAGTATTTATTATTGCAGATAAAATTTCCTTGTATCCTGATTCATTGTATAAAAACGGCCTTGAAGTTATTACGGTATGTACAAGAAGAAATTCGCCTGATGCATTAAGCCCGAATATTAAATCATTGAACTATTTGAATAACATAATGGCAAAAATGGAAGCAAAAAGAGCAGGAGTTTTGGAAGCAATTATGTTAAACAGAGAAGGATATGTTGTTGAATGCAGCGGAGACAATATTTTCATAGTTAAAAACGGAATCGTTTTCACTCCTCCGGCAACAGCAGGTGCATTGAAAGGTGTTACAAGAAACACATCAATGGAACTTTTGAAGAATAAATTGAAATTGGAAGTAAGAGAAGTTTTAATTGCTCCTTATGATTTGTATACTGCAGATGAATGTTTCTTAACCGGAACAGCTGCTGAAGCTATACCTGTAGTAAAAGTTGACGGCAGAGTAATAGGTGACGGAAAACCGGGTAAAGTATTCCCTAAACTTTTGAAAGAGTTTAAGGCATTAACAAGATCAACCGGTGAACCTATAAAGAGAAAAAAATAAAATTAAAATTTGAATGTGGAAAACTATAAGATATGTTTTATATTTTACCGTTTTAATTTTAATATTTTCTGTTACATATAATTTCAGAGAATATTATTATGTTCCATACATTCAAAAAACAATCAGCAAAGTTGATTCAAGAATAAAATTTAGAAATTTCTCTATAAAGTTACCGTTTAGTTTAATACTTCACGATATAGAGTTCGATAACAAAATTTTTGTAAATACAGCAGAAATGAGATTTGAGCCGGACATATTCTTTCAGAATATAAAGTCTCCGCTCAAATCTCTTTCTTCTTTAAAGATAGATAAAATAAGTTATATAAACGAGAAACAAGAAATAGGACTTCCCTCCGAGCAGGAACAGCCAAAAACCGCATTTGAAAAAATAAAAATCAATATTTTAACGAAAATAATTTCTTTATTTAATGTAAATTGTGAAGTAAACAGAGCAAATATCCTTATAAAAAATAAACTTATTAAAATGAAGAATGTGAATTTTACACTAAATAAAGAAATGGATATCGGCGGTGAAATTTTTTATTCCAGATATAAAATACATACAAAAGGAAATTTAAAGTTAGACGGGAATTTTATTACAAGCGATTTTTATACCGAAATAGACGGTCTTATAAAATCCAAATTTGATTTGCTCGGTAATTATAATTTATATGATGATACTTTTGATTATAATGTTGAAACAAAGGAATTGTTTGTTAACAGACTTGAATTGGGAACATTAACAACAAACATAAAAAAGGCCACGGATACTTTTACGGTCGCATCAACCGGAGAAAATGTTAACGCCTTTCTAAAATCGAACAATTTAAAATTTGAAGTTTGGAATTCTACCGGTACAATGACTTTAAGAGATACCAGTGATGTACTGAACACAAAAATAGATTATTCTGCCGATTCTAATAATAAGAAATTAGATTTAAAAATTAATGCAACCGATGTTACCATATTCGGTAATAATTTCGGTAATTTAAACATTAAAGCCAATAACAGTGATGATGTGTTAAAAACTTACTGTTACCATACTTCAGGTAACAGTTTCGAATCGACAATAAAAGATGACGGCAGTTATTATACCGATGTTTACAATAACAAAAAGAAAGTTGGTTATTTATCAGGAAACTATAAAAAAGGTGAAGTTAGTGTTGATATTAAAAATATTCTTATAAAACAACTTCCGTTTATGGAAAAATTTAAAAATGTAAAAGGCAGTTTGTCTCTATATGGTAGTATAGACAGTAAAAAAGGAACGATATATTTAACGGGTAAACAAATTGCTTCAAAAAATTTAAAGAATTTTGATATATCGGGTAAATTGTATAAACAAGATTATAAATGGTTTGCAGAAATAAGCACAAAAGATAAAAAAATTGATGTGAATGCTTTTTATGAAACAAAGCAAAATAACGGAGCAACAATACATTATAACGGTGTGGATTCAAACAATGTTCTGCAAATTTTAGGATTAAAAGATCCTCAATTATCAGGAAAAGTTACGGGAACAATAAATTATTCCGGAAAAGACAAAACAACATCCGTTAATATGAATTTAAAAAAAGGTGAACTGTTCGGCAATGAGTTCAATACATGGAATATTGCCGGACATTATTCCAATAAGCAAATAAATATTTCAACATTTTCTTTCAGCGGACCTCAAACGAAAATAGATACAAAATCGTTTATAGATTTTGCGGATAAAAAAGCCGATTCTTATTTCAACACATCAATTAAAAATTTTAAATTAAAAGGTGTAAATATTAATTACGATTTAACTATTAACGGTAAACTTATTGAAGATAATAAAATAATAGGGAAAATATCTGCCGATAAGTTTGAAGTAGGCAAAATAAATCTTGCTCATAAAGCCTTTATGGAACTGTCCAAAGAAAAATTAAGTCTGAAACATTTTAATAACGGTAACGGCTTGTCAGGAAATTTTGAGTATGTTTTTTCGACAGGTGCACTTTCTTCTATAATTAAACACACGGAATCAAAATTATCTCAGTATTATTCAAATGTAAAAGGCAGATTAACATCTGAAATAAGAACTTCCGGAGACATAAATAATCCAACGATTCTTGTAAATGCAAAGATAAATAACGGGCTTTATAATGATTTGGCTTTTGATTTCAATACAAATGTTTCATACAGAAATAAAAAAATGAACTTAAACAAATTTACCATAAATGCGGGAGACAAAGAAAAGGCTAAAATAACAGGTTCGGGTATTTTGGATGCAACAAAAAGTAACTTGCAAATAGAATTTAAGGATGTATCCGAAAAAATAATAAACAAATATTTTGGATTCAGAACACCGTTAAAAGGAACTTTTTACGGAAACGGAACAGTTACCGGAAGAATAAAAAATTTAAAATATGAATTGAATTTGTATGCCGACACAATGTTTGTTAAGTCGTTAAAATTTAATTCTTTTGTTTCAAAACTTACAGCACAAAATAAAATTATATCCATAGAAGATGCTAAAGTTAAACTTTCCGACAGTGAAATGAAAATTTTATCGGCAAACTTTGATGCCAATACAAAAACATACAATTCCGAATTAAAATTCGTTAATACTCATTTGGGACCGTTCGATGTTTTCGGTAATGTGAAAATAGACGGTAAAATGACAAAGAAAAGCCAAAGATATATGTATAAAGGTAAAATAAATTTTATAAATTTATGGCTTAATGATGAAAGAGTAGATTCTTTAGCTTTAAACTATACCGTTTTGGACAGAAATTTCGAATTTAAGACTGAAGACGGCAAAAAAATTAATTTGTCCGGCGGAATTTTATTTAATAATTATCCTAAAGTTGCATTTAAAGATATTTTGTTTAACTACGATAAACAATATTACAATTTGAACGGTTTTGTTTTGTCGGATAATATTGATATAAATATGACGGGCAAAAAACTCGATTTGGCAACATTAACGGATTTGTTTGCCTTACCGATAAATATGACCGGAGCAGTAGATTTTAATTTAAAAACAAAAGGAAAAATTGCCGACCCGAATATAAATTTAACAATAAATTCTTCAAACGGGTCTGTTTATAATGTTCCTTTTGATTTGTTTGATATAGCGGTTGATGTGAAAGATAATAATCTTAATATTGATAAGTTTAATGTTAAAAAGTCCGGAAAGTATAATGTTATCGTTGAAGGGTTTTTCCCGTTCTGGCTCGATTCCAAATTAAGAAAATCAATGATGAATAAAGAGGTGAAAGTTCATTATAAAGTTAATGATGACAGTTTATATATACTTAAAAATTTGGCAAATAACACAATTACCGCAAAAAAAGGGAACTTGAAAATAGACGGTAACCTCATAGGAATAAGAAAAAATATTTCCAATGTCGGAAAAATGACTATGACAGGAACAAATATAAAAACGGAATCGTATGTAAGTAAAATTAAAGATTTGGATGTTGATATTGTTTGGGATAAGAATTTATTTACAATAGAAAAGGCAAAAGCTAAAGTCGGTTCGGGAGTATTGGAAGCTGCAGGAACATTGAAAATGCAGGGTATAAATCCTTCCGTCTATGACTTAAGGTTGTTTACATCAAAGCAGGGAATTCCTGTTGTCGTTAAACAGTTGCCGATACCTACATCGGGTGTTTTGAAAATGGAAGCAAGCGGTTTTGCAAATTACACGAAAGGTGTTCCGATATTTGACTTTAAATTAAAAGGTACACCGAAGGATTTAAAACTTACCGGTTGGGCTGAACTTGAAAGTACAAGTCTTTGTTTTCCTCCTCCTGTAAAAAGTGATACGGAAATTCCGGATTTTATTGCCGAACTTTTTAAAAACTTGTACATAGATATAGACTTGAAAAACGGTGTGGATACAAATTTTGAAAATTCCGTCTTGAATGTAGCATTGAAAGGTTCCATAAATTTAAAAGGGCCTATAAATGAAATATCGGCTAACGGTGTTGCAACATCCGACAGAGGTTTGTTTTCTATTATAGGAAATGATTTCGATGTTGTAAGTGCAAAAATAGAAATAATAAATAATGAATTGTTTATTACCGCCGAAGGTGAAGCGGATGTATATACTGCAGGTGACAGTGCTGCTGAAGTTATTAAAGTTTATATAGACAGATCTAATATTGATAACATAAAAACAAGATTTGCATCCAAAAACGATCCTACGATGGATTCTAAAAAAGCACTTGCAAGACTTACCAAAACAGATCCGTCACAGGTTACCGCTCTTGATACCAGTACGGACTTTTTAGCTAAACAACAGGCAATAAGATTGTTTAGTTCAAGTGTTGCTACACCTCTTGCAAATACCGTTCTTAAAAAAACAGGAATAATAGATAATATTCGTCTCGGTTTTATAAATCAGGATACTTTACAGATTGATCCGGATGAACAAGCTACGATGGCGGAACTTCTCTACGGAATGAAATATTCCGTTGAAAAAAATGTTAACAGATTGTTACAAATAGGTTATTCGGTAACTTTCGATAAAGTTCAAAGAGAAATAGATTTGAAACAAGCACTTGAAATGTCGTTTAAATTAAACAGAAACTTGTTCTTGAAGGGCAGTTATGGGTTACATTCCGATAATCCGAACTATGAACCTGAAAAAAAGTTTATGATAGAACAAAGGTTAAGGTTTTAGTTATGCTCGGACTATATGTTCACATACCATTCTGTACAAAAAAATGTTTTTATTGTGATTTTGTTTCCGTACCTTATGATGAAGGATTGGCAGACAATTATTTAAAAGCATTGGAAATAGAAACACAAAACTATAAAGGTGCAACAATAGATACAATTTATATCGGCGGGGGAACTCCATCCACTTTATCTATCTCTCAACAAAAAAAGTTGGCAGAAATTATAAATGCAAATTTTAATGTTTCGTTCTGTAAAGAAATAACGGTGGAATTAAATCCCGAATCAACAACCGAAGAAAAACTAAAACTTTTGTTTGATGCCCGTGTAACAAGGTTAAGTTTAGGGTTGCAAAGTATATACGATCAAAGTTTAACGGTTTTGGGAAGATTACACAATTACGAAAAATTTAAAAAAGCTTACTATGCCGCAAGAGAAACGGGATTTAATAATATTAATATGGACTTGATGTACGGAATACCTAACCAAACATTAAACAGTTGGAAAAAAACATTAAAAGAAGTATTAAAACTTGAATCTCAACATATATCGTTGTATCCGTTAACGGTAGAACCGAACACTCCTTTTTATAAAAAGAAGGTTGAGCCGAATACTGAACTGCAAGCGGAAATGTACGATTTTGCATGCTCTTTTTTGAAAGAAAACGGATTCGAACATTACGAAATTTCAAATTGGGCTAAAGAAAAAAAGTATTCACTGCACAACAAATTGTATTGGCGAAATAAGTCGTATATCGGGCTCGGTACAAGTGCTTCGTCTTACTATAAAAGGTATAGATACAAAAATAATACCAACGTAATAAAATATATCGAGAATCTTTTGAGCGGTAAAAATATTATTATAGAAAAAGAATATATAAACGATGAATTGTATAAGAAGGAAAAAATAATGTTGGGTTTAAGGTTGTCCGAAGGTGTAGATATAAAATATTTTGAAGATACTAAAGATATTTTGAATAAGTATGTCACGGACGGTATGTTGGCAGTTGAAAATAACAGAGTCCGCTTTACACAAAAAGCTTTGTTTGTTTCAAATTCTATACTTTCGGATTTCATATAATTCGGCAAGTTGAAAATTTGACACATATACAGTAAGATTAGTATCATCTTGGTTAGAAATCCATTAGAAAGACTAATATATAGTAATTGACAATGGAGGCTCACAGTTGACAAAAAATCAAGTTCAAGTGAGTATTTATTGCTTAACATACAATCATGAAAAATACATCCGTCAGTGTTTAGATGGTTTTGTAATGCAAAAGGAAGTAACTTTTGAGATTGTCATTCATGATGACGCTTCAACCGACAAAACGGCAGAGATTATTCGTGAATACGCGGAAAAGTATCCAAATCTTTTCAAACCTATTTATCAAACGAAAAATCATCGATATTTCCCACACATTAATTATGCAAAAGAATACATGGCTCCGTTACTTAACGGGAAATATATTGCCATGTGTGAGGGTGATGATTACTGGACAGATCCGTACAAACTGAAGAAACAGTATGAGGCATTAGAGAAAAATCCGGATTGTTATTTATGCTTGCATAACGTCGATATTGTCGATGAGAATGGCTTACCAATAGAGAAAAGTTTCTCTTTATTCACTGCCTTGGGATTACCGCCAGAGAAACATTATCCTTTATGCACTATCCCGACCGGAAAATTGTTATCGGAGAATTTTTTCGATATCTATGAAAAGGCAGATTATTATCAAACCTCAAGTTATTTTTTTGTGACTGAAAAGTATATCGAGTACATAAGTAATCCTCCTGAGTTTAGACAGGTGTCTCCGGTGTTTGATGAACCAAGACTTTTGTATTTTTCTTATATCGGTAATGTGTATTATATTAACGAGACCATGTCTAAGTACCGTTTTCAGAGTCAAGACAGTTGGTCAAGTATGCTATATGGTAAAGACCAAAATACTGATTCTTTTGTTAAGAGAAAGAATTACATTGCTCAAATGAGAAAAATGCTATGTTCTTTTTCTGCTTTTTCAAACAGAAAATATGACAGTAAGTTGATGTTTTGGTATGATAAACTGGATAGAATGGAATTGAGACTAAAAAAAGATATATTATGGTATTGTATTAAAAAAAAGAACTACAAGTTGTTGTTCAGCGAGTTTTCTGTTAAAGAACTTCTTGGACGAGGTTTTTATTATAAAACTATTATAAAAACTATAAAAATGAAGTTGTCACATTTACTGTTTTCAAAAAAACATTGAGATATTGCAGAAAAAAATTACGGAAGAACCGTTTAAAGCATAGCAATATTGGAGCCTGACAAGATGAAACTTGGAATAATGCAACCTTACTTTTATCCGTATCTCGGATATTGGCAACTTATGAACTGTGTGGATGAATATATTATATATGATGATGTAAATTATATTAAAAGCGGATGGATTAATCGAAACAGAATCAAGGTAAACGAGGCACCTGTTTATTTTGGAATTTCCGTTAAGAAAGCCAGTCAGAACAGAAAGATCTGTGAACATGAAATTTCTATGTCGGATTCGGATAAAGAAAGTTTACTTATGAAAGTAAAGCGGGCATACGGGAAAGCACCTTATTTCAAAGATGTGTATGAACTGTTTAAAGATACGGTATATTGTGAAAAAACTAATCTGGCAGAATATCTCGAATATTCAATCTGTAGAATTGCCGAATTTATGGGAATATCCGCAAAAATATATTCAGCTTCAAAGTTGAAACTTGACCATACAAACAAGGCACAGAAACGGATTATTGATATATGCAGGTTAAGGGGAGCATCCGAATACATAAATGCTGTCGGGGGAAAAGAACTGTACGACAAACAGCTCTTCGGTGAGGCAGGTATTAAACTGAACTTTTTAAAAATGGATGTTGATATTGTATATCCTCAGGGAAAAGGTCTGTTTATCCCTTCTCTATCCATACTGGATGTATTAATGTTTAACAGTAAAGAACAGATACGGGAACTTTTAGAACGTTACAGTATTGAATAATTTATTGAATGAATAAAATGATTGAAAGGGGAAATAATATGCCAAGGAAAAAACTGCTGTTATTGGGAGTAGATACTTCTACAGCCGAAGCAATTGAATATGCAAAGAGTAAAAATGTATATACAATAGTAACTGATCTTTATTCTCCAGAAATAAAAAAAGAAAAAAAGGCAGCGGACGAATACTGGATGATTGATGTTGCCGATTCTGAAGCTTTGAAAAAGCGATGCATAGAAGAAGGTATTACCAATATTTATGCCGGAAATCATGAGTTTTGTTTGGAACAATGCAAACGACTTTGTAAAGAATTGGGATTTCCTTTTTATGCATCGGATGAAGGGTGGAAAGCCGCAAGAGATAAGGGTTTCTATAAGGAAAAATGTCAGAAGGCGGGGTTATTAACGCCAAAACAGTATTATTTGGATAAGAATTTTTCAGAGAAGGATTTGGAAAATATTCAATACCCGATTATAGTTAAGCCAAGCGATTCCAGTGCCCGAAAAGGTCTTTCGATTGTTTCAAATCAAGATGAACTTCGCGCAGCATATGAAAAAGCACTTGAATATTCCGAAAATAAAAAGATTATCGTTGAAGAGTATATTGATGGTGATGATGTTTATATAGGATGTTATGTTCATAATAAAAAGTTAATACTGTTGCACTTTACTGTCGATCATCTTATAATGATTGACGGGCAAAAACGATTCGGCTTTAATGCTAATTTCAGCAAATTCACAAACCTGGTTAATGAAGAGCTCTTCTCCAAATATGAAAAACTGGTATCCGATTTAAAATGCGAAAACGGTGCATGTATGTTTCAATGTATAAGCCGTAATAATTTAATATACAATATGGAGTTCAGTTATCGCCTTGACGGTATAAAAATATGGAGACGAGTTGAGAGATTAAGAGGAATCAATGAACTCAAAATGATGGTTGATTTGGCTCTGGGAGAAAGTGTATCCGACAATTCTTTTATTGCCAGAGAACCGCAGGAAATAAGTCTCGGTTACGTTATATGGGCATTACCGGGCAAGATATCAAAAATTGTTGGAAGAGATGAGCTTTATTCAAGGGACGATGCAATTGTTATAAGCGATCGTTTTAAAGAGGGAGATACGGTATTAAATGTACTTGATATGAGAGCGATGGCTATTCTTGTTGAAGTGTTTGGAAAGACATATGAAGATATTAAAGAAAAAATCATTGATATTAATAAAAAGTTGCATTTTTATGATGAAAATATGCAAGAAATGCTAATACATAGAGTACCCGACATTGAAAAGTTGTAAACAATAATATTGCCGTTAGAGGTGAATGACATGAAAAGAAAAAAACTGTTATTCTTGGGAATAGATAATACTGTAAGCGATGCGATAGAATATGCAAAGAGCAAAAATGTACATACGATAGTAACGGATTTTTACTCTCCCGAAATAAAAAAAGAAAAAAAGATGGCGGACGAATACTGGATGATTGATGTTGCCGATTTTGAAGCTTTGAAAAAGCGATGCATAGAAGAAGGTATTACCAATATTTATGTCGGATCTAATGAGTTTTGTTTGGATCAATGCAAACGACTTTGTAAAGAATTAGGGCTCCCGTTTTATGCATCGGATGAGGGGTGGATTGCTTCAAGAGATAAAGAAATCTATAAGGAAAAATGCCGGAAGGTGGGGCTATTAACACCAAGACAGTATTATTTGGACAAGAATTTTTCCGGGAAGGATCTGGAAAAGATACAATACCCGGTTGTGGTTAAGCCAAGTGATTCCAATGCCCGAAAAGGTCTTTCGATCGTTTCAAATCAAGAAGAACTTTTAAAGGCATACGAAAAAGCACTGGAGCATTCTAAAAATAAAAGGATTATTGTTGAAGAGTATATTGACGGTAATGAGGTTTTTATAGGATGTTATGTTCATAATAAAAAACTGCTGCTTCTATATGCTACTGCCAATCAATTTATAATGATTGACGGACAAAAACGATTTGGATTTAATTCTAATTTCAGCAGATTCACAAAACTGGTTGATGAACAGCTCTTATCCAAATACCAAAAACTGGTATCCGATCTGAAATGTGAAAATGGTGTATGTATGTTCCAATGTATAAGCCGTAACAACCTAATGTATAATGTTGAGTTTGGCTATCGTCTTGACGGTTTAAGAATATGGGATCGAGTTGCCAGAACACAAGGAATCAATCAACTTAAAATGATGGTGGATTTGGCTCTTGGCGAAAGTGTATCCGAAGATGCTTTTATTGCCGGCGGAACGCGGGAAAAACATGTTTGCTATCTTATGTGGACATTGCCCGGTAAGATAGCAAAGATTGTCGGAAGAGATGAACTTTATTCAAGAGACGATATAAGCGTGTTAATTGATCATTTTAATGAGGGTGATACGGTATTAAATGTATCTGATTTGAGATCGGTTGGTATTATTGTTGGGGTGTTCGGGAAATCATATAAAGAGATCACGGAAAAAATCATTGATATTAATAAAAATGTGCATTTTTATGATGAAAATATGAATGATATGCTAATACATAGAACGCCCGACATTGAAGACTGGTAATATGTCGTAGATGGGACTTATCAAATATCAGTATAAGTTAAAAATTTGACTATAAAATGTACTTTTGATATAATCTTTAGCTATTAAGGGTGTCTCCGTAGCTCAATTGGATAGAGCAACTGCCTTCTAAGCAGTAGGTTACGTGTTCAACTCACGTCGGAGACGCTCAATGTTTTTTAGCTTGTAGCATTATTATAAATCGTTGGTGGATGTAGCTCAGCTGGTTAGAGCGTCGCTCTGTGGAAGCGAAGGTCGCGGGTTCAAATCTCGTCATCCACCCTTCATGAGATTTGAACAATCACATCATATCACAATAAGAAAAAGCAATATGCAAAAAACACACAATGGTTATTTCCGTTTTGGAAATAACCTATCGTCATTGCTGTGTTTTATTAGTAAAAAAATGTAAAATATATACCAATAAATTACTAATACATATAAACTTTAATAATTAAAAGGAGAATTTATATATGAAGAAAATAATCGGATTGATTTTGGGTGTCATTTGTGTATCAAGTTTTGCTTTTTTTTACTTCTCTCAAAAAAGCGATAAAATAAGTTTGGAAATTTCTCAGCCCGAGATAACAAAAATATCTTTGGATGAAGATAATAACAGTGTTTTATCCAATCCCGATAAGGTATACATATACAATATACCGAATGATGATATCTTCCTGCAAAGAGGGGATAATGTATCGGATTATATAACAGTAAGTCCGGATTTAAGGGGAAAATGGATTTTGGAAAACGATAAACCCGACTTTTTAAAAATAGTTTTTACACCGGAAAAAGATTGGCTTGCAGATAAAAAATATAAAGTTTCAATAAACAAAAAAATATTTAAAAATCCGAAAAAAATAAAAAATTTAAATTTAAGTTTTTCCACAAAGCCCAATAATGTTAATATAGAAGATTTTAGTTTATGGCACAGTGAAAAAGATTTGTCTTTATTCGGCATAAAAGCTGTATTAAAATTTGATTTCCCTGTTGAAGAACCGGAAATTGTGTTAAGTTATAATAAGAAAGAAGTAAAACCGAAAATTACTTTCGACCAATATAAAAGATATTGCTTTATAAATTATGAACCGATACAATTGCTCGACACTAAACAGACTGCGGAATTAAAAGTCTTGGATAAGAAAAAAGAGTTGGTAATTCCGGAAATGAGTGAGTTCTTTAAATTGAACGAAATAACAACGGATATTGTCGGAAAAGATGAAAATGCCGCACAGGCAATAATTATGGAATTCAGTGATTTTGTTTCCGCCGAAGAAGTGGAAAAAAATGTTGAAGTATATTTGTTGCCCGGTAACATTAATTGGAACGAAAAAACTTTAAAGTATGCCGAAGATTCTTTAAAGAAATCGGAAAAACTTGACGTAAAAGCTATGCCGCAGGATTCTGCGGGAACGATAGTTGCTCTTAAATATAATAAGCCTTTGTATAACAGATATTTATATATCAAATTAAAAAATACCGTAAAGAGCAAAAGCAATTACAATTTAAAAGAAACTAAAGCTTATATAGAACCGATAAAAAATTATGAAACAGAGTTAAAGTTTATCGGTTACGGTAATGTTTTGGCGGCTTCCGGAGATAAAAACTTAACTATATATTCCAGATTGTTGGATAGTGTTGAAGTAACGGTTTCAAGAATTTTTCCTGACAGACTAAACTTGTTTGTTTCTCAAAATTTTTACAGAACAAACAGTTTTTACGGCTATTACAATAATGATGATTATGCAAGCGATTACGGTTATTACTACGATCCGGGAATTCAAGATAAAGATATTGCCGAAGTGTTTACCGAAAGAATAAGACTTGTAAGCAGTCCAAATGTGAATTATTCATCAATAGATTTAAGTAAATATATAAATAACGGTAAACTCGGTTTATTCAATGTTGAAATATACGGTAACGGAATTAAACGTAAAAAATTTATTTTAATTTCCGATATAGGAATAATCTATAAGAAAGATGTCGATAACAGAATAAAAGTTTTCTGTGTTTCTGTTTCATCCGGTTTGCCTTTGGACGGTGCAAGAGTTTGTCTGCTTGCAAGAAACGGAACCGAACTTGTTGTTAAAAATACCGATTCCAACGGTACTTGCGAATTTGAAGATATTTCGTCTTTTATTAACGAAAAAGATCCTGAAGCCATAGTTGTAAGAGGTAACAATGATGTTGCCTTTATTCCTATAGACAGAGGTGCCAGAGATATCGTATATTCAAAATACGATACAAGCGGAAGATCTGTAAGAGATATGAGATACAAACAGGCAGATTCTTATATTTTTACCGACAGGGGAATTTATAAACCCGGCGAAAAAGTAAAGTTTTCCGTAATTTTAATGAATGAAAATAAAACTGCTCTTAAAGGCTTTCCGATAAAAATCGAAATTGAAGATTGTGACGGCAGAACGGTATTTAATAAAACCGTTTCTTCTTCATCCGACGGATTCAATGAATCCGAATTCCAATCGCAAACTACATCAAAAACAGGAACTTACAGAATAAATGTTTATAACGCCTCTTCGAAAAGAGGTGATTATTACTCGAAATTTCTTTCAAGTTGCGAATTTAAAATAGAAGAATTTAAAGAAGATAAATTAAAGATACAAACCTCTATCGAGGGCGGTTCGCATAAAGGTTGGCAATCTTTTGAAGGCCTTTCAGGTAAAGTAAATCTTCAAAACCTTTACGGCATTCCCGCACAGGGGAATGAAGTAAAAGCATCCGTATCTTTATACCCGTACAAATTTCATTTTGAAGAATATAAAGATTTTACATTTTCGGATATTTCTTTAGACAATAAAGTAAAAATAAAACCTGTTCAAGACAACCTTGAAACAAAGAAAACATCTTCGACGGGAGAAGTTTCTTACGATTTATCTTTTTCGAAATATGAAGCGGGAACTTACAGATTATTGTTTAGCGCTGAAGGATTTGAACGTGAAAGCGGTTCAAGTGTAAAATCGGCTTCTCAGCAGTTAATTTCTCCGAATAAATATATTGTAGGATACAAAACATTAAGTGACCTTAACTTTATAGATAAAAATGCAAAAGCGGTTATTAAATTTATTGCCGTTGATAATGATTTGAAAAAGATAAGTTTGAATAAACTTAAATTAAAAACTTATAACCTTCAATATGTATCAGTTCCCGTAAAAGAGTATAACGGCAGATACAAATATCATTCCGTAAAACAGGAAAAAGAAGTTTCAAGCAAAAATTTTGCCATATCCGAAAACTCTACCGATTTCAGTATTGATACATCTGTTTCCGGAAACTATAAAATCGAAATTGTTGATGAAAACGGAACAATTCTTTTAAGTATGGAATATGTTATTGCAGGTAATTCGAATCTTGGTTCTCAATTGGAAAAAAATTCGGAATTGTTCATTAATTTACGTAATGATATCGTAAAACGAGGCGGGGAATTGGAATTTAATGTTACCGCTCCTTTTACCGGAGTAGGATTAATTACAATTGAAAAAGATAAAGTTTATGCTTATAAATGGTTTAATATGGATACAAACAGCAAGCTTTGCAAAATAACTGTTCCGGAAAACATTGATGATGGAGCATACTTAAATGTTTCTGTTCTAAAAGCAAAAAATTCAAAAGAAGTGTTTTTAAATCCTCACAGTTACGCTTTAAAATATTTTAAAATCGCATCAGATACGAAAAAAGAAGTAAAGCCGAAAATAACAGTTCCGGAACTTGTAAAACCTGGTTCCGAACTTAAAATAGAATATTCAACATCGGAACCTGCCAGAATTATTCTTTACGGAGTTGATGAAGGAATATTGCAGGTAGCAAAATATAAAACTCCCGATCCTTTATCTTATTTCTTCAGAAAACCGGCACTTGATGTAACTTCGTACCAAACATTGGATTTGTTCTTACCTGAATTTTCCGTAATAAAGGAAGTTTACGGTATCGGCGGCGGTACGGGTTTTGATTCCGAAGCGGAAGCTCTTTTAAATGCCGGACTTAATCCCTTTAAAAGACAATCGTTGGCTCCGGTAGTTTTCTGGTCGGGAATAATTGACAGTGATAAAACACCTAAAAAATATACGTATAATGTTCCGGATTATTTTAACGGACGTTTAAAAATTATGTGTGTTGCCGTAGGTAAAAAGACTTCTTTCGGCAGCAGCGAGAAATCCGTTATAGTAAGAGCTCCGATAGTTTTGTCGGCGGGAGCACCTGTTGTCGCGGCTCCTTCGGACATTTTTGATGTTACGTTAAAAATTACAAACAGTAAAGAAGATTCCAAAGCCGGCGATTTTGAAGCTGTAATTTCTGTTTCGGATAACTTGGAAGTGTCGGGAGATAAAACAAAAACTGTTCATGTAGAATACGGTAAAGAAGATACTTTGACCTTTAAAGTTAAAGCGCTTGATAAGTTGGGAAATGCGGAAATTAAGTTTAATGTTACAGATAAACTTTCGGACGGTAAAGCAAAAATAACTTCCGCATTAAGTATTCGTCCCGCAAGTGTTTATGCAACGGATGTTACCGTAGGTGAAAGTAAAACCGAAAATTTCGAAGTTAAAAACTTTACAAATATTGACACTTATAACGAATTTTCCGATAAAAATATTGTTGTATCGAACAGTCCTTTGGTTGTAGCTTTCGGATTGGAAAAATATTTGGAAAAATTCCCTCACGGATGTACGGAACAGATTACAAGCCAAACTTATTCTTCTATAGCTTTATACGGACTTACGGAAGAAAACAGAACAATATTTAAACGTTACATTGAAAAGTTAGCTCCGAGACAGAGAGTTGACGGCGGTTTTTCTCCGTGGCCCGATTATGAAGGAGTCAGTGATTATGCATCTCTATATGTACTGCAATTCCTTACCGATGCACAAAGTTTGGGATATGAAGTTCCCGGTGTAATGTTAAAGAAATTGTTGGATTGGGCAAGGAATTTTATTAAAGAACCTAACGATAAATATGAGGCGGATATGCAGGCCGAAGCGCTTTATCTTTTGGCAAGAAATGCTATAGTTTTAACGGGACAAATATCCAAGTTGGAAGATTATTTTGATAATAATGTTAAAAATTGGGCGGGAACAATATCGGGAGCATACATTGCTTCTACTTACAGATTGTTACAGAACGAAGATAAGGCACAGGATATAATAAAGAAATTTAAAGTTAAAGCCGAGAAAAATGATAATCAGGTTTATTCCGATTATGATTCCGACTTTGTGAGAAATTTAACATATGTTTATCTTGTATCAAAACATTTCCCGGAAATGTTAAACAATCCTGAGATTGCAAAGATAATACAAAATGCCATGGATAACATTGTGAACAAAAATTATAATACTTTAAGTTCCGCAAAGACTGTTCTGGCGGTTGCCGCTTATTCAACGGCCAACAAATATAAAGATGATAATATAGAAATTTTCATTGACGGACAAAAGACTGAAAGAACACAAAATAAACTCGGATTTATGCAGGCGGCAATTCCGGCCAAAGCAAAGAATATAAGTGTGAAATCAAATACCACAGGTTCACTCGGATTGTTTTATGCAATAACACAACAGGGGTTTTTTAAAGATAAGAAACAAAACATATCAAAAGGTTTGCAAATTGATAAAAAATATTTTGATAAAGACGGAAACGAAACCAACCTTGTTAGAGTAGGGGACGAAATCAAAGTTAAAATTACCATCAAAACAACAGACAAAAAATATGTATCAAATATGGTTGTAACGGACTTGTTACCCGGCGGATTAAGTATTGTTCCCGGAAGTTTAAACGGTACATTTGACAGTTTTGATGTCAGAGAAGACAGAGTATTAATTTATACATCCGTCGGTTCGGAACCCAAAGAGTTTTCTTATGAAGCAAAAGCTGTTGGTTCGGGAAGTTTTGTTTTGCCTGCGGTTGAAGCTTGTCATTTGTACGATTTAAACAGATATGCCGTTTCAAGCGAATCCGTATTTAAAGTAAATCCGCGCAAGTAGAAAACTGATTGATTTTAAGATTTGCTATGTTAAACTTTTTTAAAAAATATGCCAAAAGTATTATTGCTTTTATAATAATATGTTCGGTAATTGTTTTAATAATAAGATTTTTCCCGAGACCGAAAATCTTAAATGATTATACTTTTTCAAAATCATTTTTCTCGCGTGACGGAAAACTTTTACGTGTTACCGTTTCTTACGATGACAAATACAGGGTTTTTTATCCGTTAAACGAAATACCCGAACAAATTCAACAAGCGGTTTTGCTGTATGAAGATAAGAATTTTTATTTTCATATCGGTATAAATCCCATTTCTCTTTTAAGAGCAATAAAGACTACTTTTATATCAAAAAACGGAAAACAGGGTGCATCTACAATTACAATGCAAACCGTAAGAATCCTGTACAATTTAAATACCAAGACCGTTGCGGGAAAAATCAAACAGATATTTTTAGCTTTATGGCTTGAGATGAGATATTCCAAAAAAGATATTTTGGAAGCATATTTTAATATAGCACCTTACGGTTATAATATTGAAGGTATAGGTGCGGCCTCATTAATTTATTTTAATAAAAGGTTACAAGATTTGGAATTGCATGAACAACTTACGCTTGCCGTTATTCCGCAAAATCCGAATATCAGAAGACCGTCCTTAAAAACCGGATTTGAAAAAATGAAAGTTGCAAGAAAAATATTGTACGACAAATGGAAAAAGAAATATCCCGAGTCAAAAAACAAAGAGCATTTTTTTGATATGCCGATGGACATAAAAAGTCCCAAAGAACTTCCGTTTTATGTTCCGCATGTTGTAAATTATTTGAACTCAAAAATAAACAAAAACGAGATTTATACAACCATAGATTTGAAACTTCAAATGTTGTTTGAACAATATATAAAAAAATATATAGACAGAAACAGTTCGTTGGGTATAAAAAATGCTTCCGTATTGCTGGTGAACACAAAAACAATGCAGGCGGAAGTTGCCGTAGGGTCAGCCGATTTTTTTAATAACGATATTTTGGGACAAATCGACGGTGTAAGAGCCAAAAGAATGGCCGGTTCCGTACTGAAAACTTTTATTTACGGTTTGGCTTTGGAGAACGGACTTATTTGTCCGACAACACTGTTAAAAGATACATTTCATTATTTTTCCATTTATGCACCTGAAAATTCGGACAGACAATTTGCGGGACCTGTTTTTGCTCAGGATGCTTTGGTTAACAGCAGAAACATTCCCGCAATAAAACTTTTGCAGGATATCGGTATAGAAACTTTTTTAAATCTTCTTAAAACCGCCGGCATAACAAAGCTTAAATCCGCCGAACATTACGGTGTAAGTGCCGCGATAGGAACTATAGATGTTTCCGTTGAAGAAGTTGCGAAATTATATTCTTCTTTATTGAACGGGGGGAAAACGGAAGAAATAAAATATGTTACGGATGACAGAAAAGAATCCGATACGGAAAGCGATAAAACAATATTTTCAAAAGAAACGGCATTTATTTTGTTTGATATGTTATCACACAATCCCGCTCCGCAAAATTTTAATATAAAAGATAAATACGGTAATAACATAAAAGTCGCATGGAAAACAGGAACATCTTATTGCTTTAAAGATGCTTGGGCGGCCGGAGCATTCGGTGATTATGTTTTGGTTGTTTGGGTCGGTAATTTCTCGGGGGAAAGTAATTCCAATTTCTGGGGAAGGACTGCAGCCGGAAATCTGTTCTTTGAACTTATAAGAACAGTTGTTCTTAATAAAAAAGATCAAAACTTTTTTTCTCCGGATATGAAAGACTTAAACATAAAAAAAATACATGTTTGTTCCGTTAGCGGAGCTATTGCAAACAAATTTTGCCCGAAGAAAACAGACTGCTATTTTATACCGGAAAAATCTCCTATAAACTTATGTGATATTCACAGAAATATTTTAATAGATAACAAAACGGGTTTAAGAACAAATGTTGAAGTTAAAGGAAAAACTCATTATGAAGTGTATGAGTTTTGGCCGTCGGATATTTTAAGTTTGTTTGAAAAGGCGGGTATAAAGAAACAACTTCCGCCGAAATATATGCCGAATATAGAACCGGAAGATATATCGGTATCCGGGAATCCGCCGAAAATATTTTTACCGTTGGAAGATGTTATTTATAAAATAGTCCCCGGGGACAAAATCATTCCTTTAAAAGCCGATATTGATGCCGATGCCGATACCGTTTATTGGTTTGTTGACGGCAATTTTGCAGGCAACAGCAAAAAAAACGAAACACTTTTTATAACCGCATTAAGCGGTACACACAATATTATTGCAACAGATGATTTGAACAGATATGCATATTCTTCGTTTACCGTGGAATATTAAGATTAAATGAAGAAATAACAAAGAAAATATATCTCTCGATAAAATTACATTGTTTGAAACAAACAAATTATCGCAACGATTGCCAAAATTATTCCGATGATATTTACAATATTTATTTTTTCTTTAAAAACCGCCGTGCCTGTAATTGTGCCGAGCGATATTACACCTAAATTCATTGCCGCAAAAATCAGGGTCGGATTATTACTGTACGATTGATGAGCACGGAAATAAAAATAAATGTTGCCGAAATTTAAACATCCCAAAATTATTCCGCCCAATATACTTGCCTTTGTCCACTTTGTTTTTCGTATGATTAAATATGTAAATAATATTATCGCGGACAGAATAAATGTTGCACATAGATTAGTTGCTGTCATTGCTACATTTTTTGATAACTGTTTAAACAATATATCAATTATTCCGTAACCGAACCACACCGCAAGCAACGTCCAAATTGCACCTGTACCGGTTACTTTACTTTTAGGTTTATAAACCAATGCCGACAGCGAAATTATTGCTAAAATAACCGACAAAATTTTACCCATGGAAAGAATTTCACCGAAAATTAAAAATGATGCCAATATCGGTAAAAACAACGATAATCTTTGTGCCGCATCCGATTTTGCTATACCTGCACGGTTAACACATTCACCCATAATAATAAAAACACTCGGTAACAAAATTCCCAGCGGTAACAGAATTTGCCATTCGGATAATAAAGTATTGAAATTATCACTGAAATTCGGTTTAAATAAAATAAATGCACTGATTGCAGCTGTCGGGTAATTAATTGCTACAGCCTGGTCAATTGAAATTTTTTGATTTTTGGATATTTTTAATAATATCGATACGGCTACACTGCATACAATACTGAATATTAAATAATACATTGTTGTTGCCTCTCTCTGTTGTAAAATATCAGAACAATTATAAATTATTATTAAATTTAATAAAAGACCGTACACAAGTTTATCGCACAAAAAAACATATAAATTTTATATAATATAAAAGATATATAAAATATATTTTCAAAGGATAAAATAATGGCTGAAATTGCGTTGGTAACCGGAGCAAGCAGAGGTATAGGTGCGGAAATTGCAAAAACACTTGCAAGAGACGGCTTTGATATTTGGTTAAATTACAGATCTAACAGTCAAAAAGCAAACGAAGTAAAACAGGAAATAGAAAAGCTCGGCAGAAAATGTACACTTTTGGAATTTGATGTTACCGACTTTGAAAAAACAAAACAAGCGTTGGAACCTATGTTGTTAAACAACGAAATTCCTTTTGCAATAATAAACAATGCAGGTTTCAGAAGAGATAATCTTCTGGCATGGCTTACACAGGAAGAATGGAAATCGGTAATAAATGTAAATCTCGACGGATTTTTTAATGTTGTAAAACAAATTTTACCTTATATGTTAAACAAAAAAAGAGGCAGAATCGTTAGTATTGCTTCCGTTTCGGGACATATCGGCGTTGCAGGTCAAACAGGATACAGTGCGGCAAAAGCAGGTATCATCGGTGCAAGCAAATCTCTTGCCGCGGAAGTTGCAAAGAAAAATGTTTTGGTTAATGTTGTATCTCCGGGTTTTGTAGAAACGGATATGCTTGAAGGATTACCTATAGATGCTATTCTTAAAACAATACCTTTAAGAAGGTTGGGTAAACCTCAAGATATAGCGGAACTTGTTTCGTTCTTATGTTCTCAAAAAGCCAACTATATTACGGGTCAGGCAATACAAGTTAATGGTGGTATATGTTAAAAAAGTACGATACGGTTATAATCGGCTCCGGAATAAGCGGTTTAACATCGGCAATACTTTGTGCAAAAAAAGGTCTTAAAACGGCCGTTATAGAACAAGCTTCAAATATAGCACCGTTATTTTCGGGATTTACAAGGAAAGATGTACATTTCGAAACAGGATTTCATTATACGTACGGGCTTGGCGACGGCGAAATCGGCGGTTACTATTTCAAAGATTTAGGGCTGGACATAAAATCAAAATTATTGAAAAAAGACGGTTACGACAAAATAATTTTCCCTTCCGGTAAAAGTTTTGAAATGGTTTACGGAAGAAACGATTTGGAAAAAAAGTTGATATCTTGTTATCCCGGTGAAGAAAAAGCAATAAAAGAATATTTTGATAAAGTTTATGAATGTTATAACAAGTTACCGTTTTTAAATATACATAAAAACAGTTCTTTTGATATTAATGTTTCGGTTGCAACACAGGAAAGTGTTAAAGATATTTTGGATTACTATTTTAAGTCGGACGAATTAAAAGTAATACTTGCCGCAGGTTTCTTTTTGCACGGTACTTCGTTAGACAAAATATCGTTCGGTGAACAGGTTTGTGTTTCCGGCGGTCTTTACGACAGCGCATACAGCATTGTCGGCGGGGGAAGAGCGGTAGTTAATGCATACAAAAAAGTTTTACAGGATTTAAAAGTTGATATATTCTTAAACACTAAAGCATTAAAAATAGATTTAAACGACACAAAAAAAACAGTAAGAACAAAAGATGATGATTTCGAGTGCGATGTTTGTATATCCACAATACATCCGAAACAATTTTTAAATATTGCTCCGGAAAAAGTTTACAGAGAAAGTTATAAATCGCATATACGGGAAAAAGAAGAAACTCCCGGCTTTTTTACGGTTTATGCAAGAAATAACGGTAAGAAAGTGGAAAATACAAACATATTTGCTCTTTCGGATTACAATTTAAATTCTTTCTTCGATTACAACAACGAAAACAAAAGCTTACATTTAAATTTTTCGGATACCGATCCGCAGGCGGTAAATATAACCTGTTTGGTTCCTTCGGACATAAATTATTGGTCGCAGGATAAAACGGAATATAAGAAACAAAAAGAATATTTTGTTGATGTGATAAAAAGAAATCTTAACGATAAGTTAAAAGATACAGCGGAAAATTTGGAGTTTTTGGACAGTTCAAGTCCGTTAACAACAAAAAAGTATGTCGGGTACACGGGTTCTTACGCATTGGAGCACGATATGCATAAAATGACATTGTTCCCGATGACAAAAATTAAAGGATTATTTCTTTCGGGACAATCCGTAATTACTACCGGATTTTTGGGAGCAATTATTACGGCTTATGTAATAGATAAAATAATGGAGAAACAAAATGGTTGATTATCACAGAGTAGTTATAACCGGAGCCGGAGCAGTTTCACCTTACGGTGCGGGCGTAGATACACTTGTTGAAAACCTTCTCAATAATGTCGGTGCCGTTCAGTTTGTACAGGAATTAAAAGATACACCTTTTATAAACAGTTTTGTTGCATGTAAAGTTCCGGAAATAGATTTTACTTTTATACCAAGACAATACAGAAGATACATGACAAAAATGTCTTTGTATGCCGTTATGGCATGTCAGGAAGCATTGAAAAATGCAAGTATCGAAAAACCTTCCGATGATACCGCTTTATATATCGGTTCTACGATGAGCAGCATAAGTTCATGGTTGGAATTTACAAAGAAATATTTTGATAAAGAGTTGAACATGGTTAAAACTATGGCGGTGTTTCAGGTTTTGAATCATTCACCGTTGGCAAATGTTGCTCAGGCGTTGGATATGAAAGGTCCGGGGTATTTCGTAAGTAATGCTTGTGCTTCAAGTCTTACAAATATCGGTCTTGCTTACCAAATGATAAAAGCGGGTTTTATTAAAAGAGCATTGTGCGGCGGAACGGAAGAATATCATCCTATATTTACAGGCTGTTTTTCAATATTAAATGCCGCAAGTACAAACTTTAACGATAATCCCCAAAAAGCATCAAGACCTTTCGATAAAGACAGGTGCGGTATTGTTTGTTCCGAAGGTTGTGCAATGTTGTATATAGAAAGTTTGGAATCGGCACTGGAAAGAAAAGCAAACATCCTTGCCGAAATCAAAGGATTTGCAACAAACACGGAAACCAAAAATATCGCTCACCCTTCAAGAGACAGCATGCAACAATGTATACAAATGGCATTAAACGATGCAAAACTGAAAACAACGGATATCGATTTGGTAAATGCTCATGCAACAAGCACTGTTGCGGGTGATATAGAAGAAGTTTCCGCAATAGGTAACGTGTTCGGAAAAGATATAAAAGTTAACAGTTTAAAAGGTCATATCGGTCATTCGATGGCTGCTTGTGGAAGTATGGAATTAATTAGTATAATGAAAATGATGTTGAAAAATAAGGTTGCGGGAACATTGAATTTAGACAATATTGACGAACAATGTAACGTTGTAAACCATATAAGAAGTACGCAGGAAATAAAAATTAACAATTTTGTAAAAAACAGTTTTGCATTGGGCGGAACAAATGCAAGTATTGTTATAGGGAGATACAATTAAATGAATAAAGAAGAGATTATTCAAAAAGTAAATGCTGCTTTAATGAAAGAATTTGAAATACCTGAAGAAAAATTGGTTCCTACCGCAACATTTGCGGATATGCAGGTAGACAGTCTTGATGTTGTTGATATGGTAATAACTTTCGAACAGACATTTAAAATAGATATAAGAAACAATTATAAGCCCGGCTCATTTACAAATTTGGGCGGACTTTACGATTTCATAGAAAAACTTATAAACGAAAAGAAATAAATGAGTTTTGTTAAAGATATTTTTGTAGCGGTCATCGGGTTTATCGCTTTCGGCATATTCGGACTTTGTTTGATATGTTATTATCCGTTTTGTGTTTTAAAAAAGTTCGAAGAAAATTATGTCAGAAAAGAATTTTATAAGCTTTCAAAGTTTGTGATGACCGTTGTAAAATTTATCAGCAAAAGTTTTGTTGTTGAATTTAAAGAAAAAAATACAGACGGTCCGTGCGTGGTAGTGGCAAATCACAGTTCGATATTGGATATAGTCGTATTCAGCAGTGTAAACTTCAAAGATGCCGTTTTTTTAAGTAAAGGCTGGCCTACAAGAATTCCCTTAATGAACAAATATTTAAAAGCCGCGGGAAATGTTATTTTCGATGAAAATACAAGTTTCGAAGAATTATGTTCGTTGGTTCAAAAAGCATTCGATAAAAATTTAAAAGTTATAGTTTTCCCGGAAGGAACAAGAAGCGAAGACGGAACCGTTAAAAGGTTTCATAAAGGTGCTTTTTTAATAGCGCAAAAGCTTGGTGTTCCGGTATTACCTGTTTGTGTTAAAGGTTTGGATAAAACAATAAAGAAAAAATCCGTAATAGTAAGATCTTGTGATGTAAAAATAACGGTTATGAACAAAATTGTTGTACCTGACGAAGAACAAGTGTTGGATATTACAAGAAAAACAAGACAACTCATTGCGGAAGAAATGGCAAAACAAAGCGGAGAAGGAATTAATATAACGAAATTAATGTTGCACAGACCTCCTATGTTGCTTGTAGACAAAGTACTCGAAGTAAACGGTGACTTTGCAAGAACATCTTTTGAAATAAAGCCCGACAACATATTCTTGGATAAAAATAATGTGTTGAAAAGATCCGCACAAATAGAAATAATGGCACAGGCACTTGCGGCATCAAATGCTTTTGACAGTAAACAAAAAAATAAACCCACACAAAAAGGTTTTTTGGTTATGTTAAAAAATATTACTTTTTTTGCGGATGCAAAATGCGGTGATATATTGGAATGTCACATAAATATAGTGGATTTTATAGCACAAACACACATTGCACAAGGTAAACTGTTTAACCAAGCAGGTACTTTGTTGTGTGAAGGTGAAATAAGAATATATTGTTTTGACTGAAAATGAAATACATTTTAATTTGTTTAACAATTTTTTTATTGGCAGTATCTTCTTACTCTTTCCAAACAGACAACTTTTCAAAAGTAGAAAGTATCAGCAGCGATTTTGTTATGGAAAAACAGTTGTCCATTGCGCAAAAACCTTTAATAAGTAAAGGTCACTTCTATTTCAAAAATTCCGGCTTTTTGTATTGGTCTTATGACACTCCTTTTGTTTCCGGATACCTGTTGGAAAACTCCAAAGTGTACTCATGGAAATATATCGGTTCAAAGAAAAAAGTTGAAGATATAACAAAACAAACTTATGCGAAAAGAATGGTTGAACTTATCTATATGTTCTTGTCTATGGATATGGATAAAATTTCGAAAGTTTACAATGTACAAGAGTCGGAAAACAGTTTGGAACTTTATCCTAAAAAAAATGTTAAAGGTAACACATTGGAAAAAATAAAACTTTCTTTCGATTTGGAAAATTCCGTTGTTACCGAAGTGGATATAATAGATAAATCCGGTGACAATACCATAATAAAATTTGATAATTCTTTAACAAATACGGATATTCCGTCAAACCTTAGAGATATACTTAATGAAAAATAAAATTATATTAATTTTGTTTATCTTGTTTTTTTGTGTGTCCGCATTCTTGTTTACCAAAATAAAGTATCAGGAAAACATTTTGGTGATGGTACCGTCATCTTTGGCCGACCAAATCGAACTGTTGCAACAAACACCTTTTTCAAACAAACTTTTCGTTGTTGTAAGTGCACCGGATACGGATACATTAAATTCGGCGGTGGAAACAGTAAAAGATAAATTGAAAGATTGTCCGCAAATTTCCGAAAGTCAAAAAACAGATAAAGATTTTATTTTATCGTACTACTACAATCTCCCTTACTTGTGGACGCAGCAGTTACAGGAACAAGTTGAAAGTTTAATGACAAAAGAAAATTTGCAGGAAACAAACGAAAACAATGTTATGCTTTTGTTTTCACCGGAAGGAAACTTTTTTAAAGATATTGTTCCTTCAGATCCCGTAGGAATTGTGCCCGTTATACTTGAAAATTTTAAGAAACTTAACTTCGCGGGACAAAATCTTGATTTTACAAACGGATATTTTACCAACGATAAAAACAATACGGCTTTACTGTTGTACAACACAAATAATAACGAGTTCGACAGATCTCAGGCAGACAAAATAATAAACTGTATAAAAGATATAAACGGTTCGTTACCGCAAGATTGCAGAGTTTTTTCGTTAGGCGCTGCAAGATATACTCAGGAAAATAACAGTATCATAGTTAACGATGTAAAAAAGATTTTAATCATTTCAATACTGCTTATATTTTTGGTTTTTATTGTGTTGGTTAAAGATAAATATGCAATATTCGTTTATACCGTTCCGCTGCTTGTTTTGATACCGTCTGCGGCATTTACATTTTTAAAGTTCGGATTTTTGTCCGGTATAACTTTGGGGTTCGGTTCCATACTTATGGGACTTGCCGTGGATTACAGTGTATATGTTTATTATTCGTTCAAATCTTCAAACAAAGATATAAAAAAATCGGAAATATTAAAAAAAGTTTCAAAACCTATAATGTTGAGCGGATTAACATCAATAATGTCGTTT